>WNFO01011930.1_pt1 | contig 16031 bp, 17 predicted proteins | sample 5400251 | NCBI WGS metagenome assembly WNFO01 (sample SAMN13153354, study PRJNA577476) | soil metagenome | isolation source: 100 cm saprolite under Madrone tree | place: USA:California | collected 2016-06-14 | reverse complement strand
TATTTGCTCTCAGGCCTTCGAGGAATTTCTCTTTGTTTACCCCAGGCTTGAGTCCGATGAGAACTCGCGCCCCCGGCTCTGCTGAGACCGCATGCCACATTTCGGTTTTGCCGCGGCCCCCGGCGGCTTGCTCGTGTGCGGCGGCATAGGCGTCGTCCGGATGGACTTGGATGGAAAGCTTGTCAGTCGGAAAGATGAATTTGACCAGGATCGGGAAGTCTGACGTTGAAGCGAGCCGCGTTCCGCGCCATTCCGCGGGCATTTCGCGCCACGCCGCGCCAAGAGTTTTTCCCGTGAAGGGACCGGACGCAATCTTGCAGTCCACACCGGTGAGCCATGCTTCACCCAGCGGCTCCGTCAGATTCGATTTTTCCGGAAAAAGGGGAGCGAGCGAGCGCGCCCCCCAAATGCGCGGACTGAAGATGGGTTCGATGCGTGTCGGCTCAGGCCGCATGCTTCAGGCAGCAGCTTCGGCGCGGGTGAAGAAGCGTTCGAGGCGGCGCAGACCCTCATCAATGCGCTCGATGGAAGTTGCGTAAGAGAGTCTCAGATAACCCGGCGCGCCAAACGCGTCGCCTGCCACCAGCGCAACGCGGGCCTTGTCCAGCAGCAGCTTCGCAAGTTCCGTCGTGTCCTTCGCCAGCGCCTGCCCGCTTGACCCATTCGCCAGGTGCGCCGCGACATTCGGGAAGGCATAGAACGCGCCGCCCGGCATTGCGCAATTTATCCCGGGAATCGCGTTCAGCCCTTCCACAATTCTTTTTCTCCGCCGGGCGTACTCCGCCAGCATCACGGGCACAGTATCCATCGGGCCACGCATGGCTTCGAGCGCGGCGTATTGCGCGATGGAAGTGGGATTCGAAGTGGATTGGCTCTGCAGCTTGACGAGCGCTTGAATCAGCGATTCCGGCGCCAGCGCGTAGCCGATGCGCCAGCCGGTCATGGCAAAAGTTTTAGAAACCGAGCCGATGATGACGACATTGGGCTTCGAGTCCGATGCGCTCGCGATCGAGTAGGGTTTGTGCGGCTGGTAGGTGAAGTGCGAGTAGCACTCGTCGCCCATCAGCCATACCTTATGCTTCCTACAGACCGCCAGGATGCGCTCGTACTCATCCGGCGGCACCACTCCGCCGGTGGGATTACTTGGCGAATTCAGAATGAGCAGCTTCGTTTTCGGTGTGATGGCTCTCTCGATCGCTGACGCTTTCACGCTGAAGCCATCTTCCGGCCGCGTTTCGACGTAGACCGGTTTGCCGCCGGCGTATTTCACGATGTCCGGGAAGCTCACCCAGTACGGCGCTGGAATAATCACCTCGTCGCCCGCCTGGACCAGCACGCTCACTACGTTAAAAATACCGTGTTTGCCGCCGACGGTGACGACGCATTCTTTGGGCTCGTAGTTCGACCCCAGCTCGCGCTTGTGCCACGCGCAGATGGCCTCGCGCAGCGGCATGATGCCTCCCGTGGGCGTGTACTTTGTCTTGTTCTCTTCGATCGCCCGGATCGCGGCTTTTTTGATGTGCTCCGGAGTCGGAAAGTCCGGCTCACCCGGGCCGAAATCGGCGATGTCCACGCCTTGCGACTTGAGCCGGTCGGCTTCCGTGATTACCGCCGCTGTGGGTGAGATCTGAATGCGGTTGATGCGTTCTGTGAGTTGCACGATTGCTCCTAGTTGAGCGGGTCATAGCCCGTTTCTCTACGCCGATCCCGGCGCGTGAACTCCATTACAAAACTTTTGCGCGCAGGCGGTGTTCCACCACCGGCGGTACCAGCCCAGCCAGCGGGCCGCCCAGCTGCGCGATCTCGCGGACCAGCCTGGAGCTCAAATAACTGTACGTTTCGCCGGGCAGCATGAACACGGTCTCGAGCCTGGGCTCGAGTTTGCGGTTCATCAGCGCCATTTGCAGTTCAGACTCGTAATCGGAAATCGCGCGAATCCCGCGCAAGATGACGCCCGCGCCACGCTTCCGCGCGTAATCCACCAGCAGCCCGTTGAATACGTCCACTTCAACACTTGGCCACTGCTGCGTGACTTCGCGCAACATCTCGACGCGCTCGGGAACGGTGAAGAGCGGCTGCTTTTCGGCGTTCTGGAGGACGGCGACGATCACCAAGTCAAACATCTTCTCGCCGCGCTCGATGAGGTCCAGATGGCCGTTGGTCACCGGGTCAAACGAGCCCGGATAGATGGCAATGGATGCTTTCATCGGTTCCACACGGAATTGCCTATTCTAACTCAGGCGGGAAACCGGTGCGCCGCAAACATTTTCCGCCGGGGATGCGCCGCAGGAGCTGCGGATTTCCGCTTCACGGGCGAGCCTCATCTATGACAGTATCCTCATTCCCGCAGCGCGACCTGGAGATTTCCGCTTTGTCCGACCGCGAGAGTATAGGGGAGTGTTCGCAAACATGGCTTCCGGCCGATGGATGAGGGGTTTTTGCGTGATAGCGATGGCTGGACTGCTGAATACGTCGCGCGGCGCTGCGCAGGATCAGCGCCCGTTGAATCTCATGCCGGCGCCGTCCGGTCTGCAGATGGGAACGGACCATCTCACGGTGGACTCTTCATTTTCCGTGGCGTCAACCGGACACACCGAGCCGCGACTCGACCGCGCCGTCGAGCGGTTTCTCCATCAACTCGCCCGTCAGACGGCTATCCCGCGATTCGCAAAACCCGTCAGCGCTTCAAAAGCCACGCTCATCATTCGAACGGATCACGCCAGCAAGGAAATCCAGGAACTCGGGGAAGATGAATCTTACGACCTGGAAGTAAGCGCGGACGGAGCGAAGCTCACGGCGGCGACTCCTCTCGGCACGATGCACGGTCTGCAAACCTTTCTCCAGCTTGTGGAGATCTCGCCGGAAGGTTTTGCCGCTCCGGGCGTCACGATTCACGACAAACCGCGTTTTCCCTGGCGCGGCCTGATGATTGACACCGCGCGGCACTTTATTCCGCTCGACATTTTGCGGAGAAACATCGACGGCACGGAAGCAGTAAAGATGAACGTCTTCCACTGGCACCTTTCCGAGAACCAGGGCTTTCGCGTCGAGAGCAAGAAATTCCCGAAGCTGCACGAGATGGGCTCCGACGGCCTTTATTTCACGCAGCAGGAAATCCGCGATCTAACCGCCTACGCCCGTGACCGCGGCATTCGCGTCGTTCCCGAATTCGACGTACCGGGGCACAGCACCGCCTGGTTCGTCGGTTATCCTGAGCTTGCCAGCGCACCCGGTCCCTACGAGGTCGAGCGCAAATGGGGCATCTTTAATCCCGCTTTCGATCCCACCAATGAGAAAACCTACAAATTCCTCGAGCAGTTTATCGGTGAAATGGCCAAACTTTTCCCGGATCATTTTTTTCACGTCGGCGGGGACGAGGTAAACGGGAAGCAGTGGGACGCCAATCCGAAGATCCAGGAGTATATGCGGGCCCACGGAATCAAAAACAATCAGGCACTGCAGGCTTACTTCAACAAGCGGCTTCAGACGATTGTGACGAAACACGGCAAGAGCATGATCGGCTGGGACGAAATCCTAGATCCCAGCCTGCCGAAAGACATCACCATCCAATCCTGGCGCGGCCAGGCTTCGCTCGCCGATGCCGCGAAGCAGGGTTATCGCGGGCTGCTTTCGAATGGCTATTACCTGGATTTGGGCTGGCCCGCGGCGCGGCACTATGCGGTTGATCCGATGAGCGGCGCGGCGGCCAATCTCTCGCCAGAGGAAAAAGGGCGCATCCTCGGCGGCGAGGCGTGCATGTGGGCGGAGTACGTCAATCCGGAAAATATCGATTCACGCGTGTGGCCGCGCAACGCCGCGGTCGCGGAGCGCCTGTGGTCGCCACCCGAAGTAACGGATGCAGCTTCGATGTACTCCCGCCTTGAGGTGCTTAGTGCCCGCCTGGAGTGGCTTGGCCTGACGCACAAAACCTATTACACCAGGATGCTGCAACGTATTGCGGGCCCGAGCAGCATGGAAGAATTCGACGCGCTCCGCACGCTTGCAGAAGCCGTCGAACCGGTCAAGGATTACACGCGCGGAAGAACCGCCCCCGCGATTCCGACCAGCGCCACCCCGATGAACCGTCTCGTGGATGCTGTTCCGCCGGAAAGCGCCAACGCCCGGCGCTTCGCCCAGCTCGTTGATAGCTTCATTGCCGCGTCGTGCCGCAGTCCTGAGCTTGACGCGCGATTGCGTGTGCAATTGATCCGATGGCGGGACAATGACGCCATGCTCGAGCCGCTCGCGCAACGTTCCTTCTTGCTGAAGGAAGCGGCCCCCGTTTCCCAGGATCTTTCCGTACTCGGCGCCGCCGGGCTAGCAGCGTTGGATTTTATCGCGAAGGGTCAGCGCTCGCCCGATGACTGGAAGACGCAACAACTCGCTGCCATTCAGCAGATCCTGAAGCCCAAGGCGCAACTCTTACTGATGCCCGCGCCTGCCGTTCAAAAGTTGATCGAAGCCGCCTCAGGTGCCGGCGCCTGTTCTCCGTCGAATCCCTGATTCGAATCGCGGCTCTGCGGCCCCCGGCTGAAGTTTACTTCTTGGCTGCCGCGCGGTGATGGCATTCGCCGGATCCTGAGTCGCGGAAGGTCTTGCCTTCTTCCGGAATGAATTCCCAAGTGTAGTGCCCGCTCGCAAGCGTCAGCTTCAACACCCCAAAGGTGTCCGAGTTCTGCGCTTCGCTATTGGCAAGCGCAAACCCCAGCGGATCGTTACTGCGTCCTCCGGTGCCGACGACAATTTCGCGAATCCCATTTGCCGGATCGGAATTCCCATCCGGGGTCTGCGGCGCAAATCGCTCGTAGGAGTGTTCATGTCCCGCCAAGACCAATTCGGCATGAGCCGCGTAGAGATCCTGCCAGAGCGGCTTCAGCTCTGGATGAATCGCGTGGCTCCTGAACAGGCCGCTGCTGAATAGCGCATGATGCCCATAGGCCAGGATGCAGGAGTCGGGGTGCTCGGCGAGGTCCTTGAGTAGCCACGTTTCCTGCGGCGAACCGGCACTGCACCCGCCCAGTGCAGGCGCGCCACAATTCGTGTTCAGCGCCACGATATGCCACGCGCCCAGATCGTAGCTGTAGTAACCCTTGCCGACGGGACCGGCTTGCGCGCCCCAATACTCAAAATAGGGGCTCGCCCCCGGAGTGCCATACTCGTGGTTCCCGAGGGCCGGCCTGGTCCGGTCCTTGAATCGGCCCCAGGCTGGGCCGTAGCAATTCTGAAACTCAACCGCACTGCCCTTCTCATACGCCAGATCGCCAGCCGCGAAGACCGTGCCCGGTATTTGCTCAATGAGCTTCGCTGTTGCTGCCGCCCCTTGGGGGCTTTTGCAACTGGCAATGTCGCCCGCCCCGACGAGAACATAGCTTGGACCCTCCTCTTTAGGAGACGAAGCCTCCGCGGGCGGCGCGATTGATGTCGAATTGGAGGAGTGATCACAGCCGAGTGCAAGCAAGCACGGGAGCGACAGGATCATCCGATGCCAGGCCTTGGTCCGCCGCGCTCCCGAGAGCCGAGACGTTTTCATCATTCCGTACCTGCACAGAGAAGCCTACCACGGCTATCCCGCGCTCCCCGGGATTTGCCATTTGCCCTTTCTCAACACCATTTCATTGCATGGAGCGACCGTTCACCGCAAAACCCTAGCAATGCCGAATAAGACTGGGTTAGTCTAAGTTACACGAAATAAGGGCTTTGCATGGCTTTGGCTTTGTGCAAGAGGCGATTGACTTGTAAGACGGAACGCAGTATGATCTATCTGCGACTGATTTAGTCCTATATCCTGCGGGGGCAGGAAGCGCAAGCGCAGATGTTCAAGCTTTCAAAAAAGGCCGACTACGGGCTGATAGCTGTCAAGCACTTGGCCATGCATCGCGACGAGCATGCCTGCAGCGCCGGTGAAATTGCTGAGGAGTACGGCATTTCAGCCACTCTTACCGCGAAGGTGTTGCAACGCTTGGCGCGGCAGGGAGTGGTGATAGCCAAGCACGGTTCCAGCGGGGGGTATCAGCTGGCCAAGGAGCCTGGACAGATTAGCGCGCTGGACGTGATCACGGCGATAGACGGCCCTGTGCTCATCACCTCTTGTGTGACGAGCCATGGAAACTGTGACGCCACGGAAAGATGTTCGGTGCGCGAGCCGCTCCGCCGCGTGAATGAAAGCATTTTGAACGTGCTCAGCACGGTCACGATTTCTCAGATGAGCGAAGACCCGCAAGAGCCGGCGCTCGTCGCGTTGTCGACCTCGGCCAGTCCGGGGTCTCACCTGAATTCGACTTAGGAGACGATGGAAATGGCTGTCAAGCTGCCGATTTACATGGATAATCACGCCACCACGCCGGTGGATCCGCGCGTCGTCGAAGCGATGCTGCCGTACTTCACGGAAAAATTCGGCAACGCCGCAAGCCGCAACCACAGCTTTGGCTGGGCCGGTGAAGAAGCCGTCGAAGCTGCGCGGCAGCAAATCGCTTCGCTGATCAACGCCACGCCCAAAGAAATCATCTTTACCAGCGGCGCCACCGAGTCCGACAACCTGATGATCAAGGGCGTCGCCGAGATGTTCCGTGAGAAGGGCAACCACATCATCACCCAGGCCATCGAGCACAAGGCCGTGCTGGATACCTGTAAACGCCTGGAAAAATACGGTTTTGAGGTGACTTATCTCCCGGTGCAGCGCGACGGCCGGGTTGATCCTGAAGATGTGCGCAAGGCCATTACGCCCAAGACCATTCTGATTACCATCATGTACGCCAACAACGAAATTGGCATCGTCAACCCGATGGCGGAAATCGGCAAGATTGCCAAGGAACACGGCATCTTCTTCGCCGTGGACGGCGTCCAGGCCGTTGGCAAGATTCCGGTCGACGTCCAGAAGGACAACATTGACCTGCTAGCCATGAGCGGCCACAAAATCTACGGTCCCAAGGGCGTCGGCGCGCTTTATGTTCGCCGCCGCAATCCGCGCGTGCAGCTCTCCGCCATCATCGATGGTGGCGGCCACGAGCGGGGCATGCGCTCCGGCACGCTCAACGTGACGGGCATCGTCGGCTTGGGCAAGGCCTGCGAGCTTTGCCAGAAGGAGATGCCGGAAGAAAGCGTCCGGCTGCGCGCGCTGCGCGACCGTCTGAAGGCCGGCCTCGAAGCCAAGCTCGACGAGGTCTACATCAACGGCTCGTTGGAGCACCGCCTGCCGAACAACTTGAACATGAGCTTCGCTTATGTCGAAGGAGAATCGCTGCTGATGGGCATCAATGACGTCGCGGTATCGAGCGGCTCGGCCTGTACCTCAGCGACTCTTGAACCCAGCTATGTGCTCAAGGCGCTCGGCGTCGGCGAAGACCTGGCGCATACCTCGATCCGCTTCGGGCTCGGCCGCTTCAACACGCAGGAAGAGGTCGACTACGTGATCGACAAAATGGTTCAGGTGGTCACTAAGCTGCGCGAGCTTTCGCCACTCTACGAGATGGCCAAGGAAGGCATCGACATTTCGAAAATGAAGTGGCAAACCGCCTAAGAACTGCATCTAAGGGATAGGCAGGCAGAGATCTTAAGAAGACAAGGAAGATAGATGGCAAACGAAGGAACAATTCGGAGAAGATGCCCCCTCTGCGGGCGAGCGCTCTTTCCACGAGTTGCAGCAGGTACGTGCGTTTCTCAAGATGCTCGGCGTGGGTGCGGAGTTCATTAGGGACGCCCTGCGCCAGCTTACCGCGGGGCGCTCGGCATCGCTCCCGAACGTTTCGCTCTCCGAGAAGGCCGTGAAAAGCGCGGGCTTTGGAAATCTGGTTGGTTTGGCAAGGAGCAACAGCTGATGTCATACAGCGATAAAGTCGTCGATCACTACAACAATCCCCGTAACGTCGGCAGCATGCCGAAGGAAGACCCCAACGTCGGTACGGGTCTCGTCGGCGCGCCCGAGTGCGGCGACGTCATGAAGCTGCAGATGAAGATCAATCCCGAGACGCAGGTCATTGAGGAAGCGAAGTTCAAGACCTTTGGCTGCGGCTCGGCGATTGCCAGCTCATCGCTCGCCACCGAGTGGGTCAAGGGCAAGACCGTCGCCGAGGCGCTCTCGATCAAAAACACGGACATCGTGCGCGAGCTGTCGCTCCCGCTCTACCCTGGGACGCCGTTGCTGGCGCCTGAGAGTTATACGGGCGCAGCATTTTGCGCCCCTGCGCGGGCAGGATCGGCCCGCATAAGACCCTGGAGCTGTTAATCGTGACAACAGAAGTAGCCAGCCCCAACATCGCGAAAATCCACTTGAGCGAGCGCGCCGCAAGAAAAATCCGCGCGCTGCTCGAGAAAGAAGGCGTGTCCCCTGAGAAGGGCGGCCTTCGCGTGGGCGTCCAGGGCGGCGGCTGCTCCGGGTTGTCCTACGCGATGCGCCTGGATACTCAGGCTCGTGATCGCGACAAGATTTTCGAGGAGCACGGCGCGCGCATCTTCGTCGATCCCAAGAGTTTTCTTTATCTGAGCGGCACAACGCTCGACTACGAAGATACGCTGATGCGCCAGGGTTTCGTTTTCCAGAATCCCAATTCGGCGCGTAGTTGTGGCTGCGGCAGCTCGTTCACCGCTTAGGTAACGCAGAATTCATTCTGCGCTCTTGGCTTTGCGCTGCTTTTGACGGGGATACATTCAGGCGAGCCCTAAACAAGTGGTTGGCAGCCGCACCCGCCAGCCACTTTTTTTGTTTTCTGATTTTTCCATGGTGGGAGACAACACACAAACGATGACTGCGCTTGGCACTGCCAAGGATCCTTCTCCGGATTATTTTGCCATTTTCGATCTTCCGCGCAAGCTCTGGATCGAAATGGGCAGTCTGGAGAAGAAATTCCTGCAGCTGAGCTGGAAGCTGCACCCGGACAATTTCGTCAACGCCACGCCAGAGGAGCAAGAGCTTTCGCTGAAGCGAAGCTCGGAGTTGAACGACGCCTATCGCGTCCTCCGCGATCCAGTTGGCCGCGTCGAATACCTGCTTGGCATCGAGAACATGCGGAAGGAAGGCGAGCACAAGCAGCAAGCCCCACCGGAATTGCTCGAAGAGGTCTTCGAGCTGAACGAATCGCTTGACGAGTTGCGCGATGCAAAAGCGGAGGGTGGTGATTTGACCGCGCTTAAATCCCGCCTCGCTGCTGCCGAAAAGGATTTTCAGGAGAAACTGGGCGAAGTCGACGCGCGACTTCATTCCGTCGCTCGCGAATGGGATTCCGCCCTCGACGTGGACGCAGACGAAAGCGCCCGCAAGAAAATCATGGCCCAGCTGAATGAGTTGCTCAATCGTCGCTCTTACATCCGGAATTTAGTCACCAACGTCGCGAAGGAACTTGCACAATCGTGACCGGTGACCCGTGTACCGTGACCCGTGGCGAAGGGGATCTTCGCGGATTATTGCAATGAGTATGGTGAAGAGCTTTGATGACCTTGAGGTTTGGAAGCGCGCACATAGCGTCGTACTCGAAGTGTATCGGGTGACAAATCAGTTTCCGAGGAGTGAGCAATTCGGGGTCGTTTCTCAATTGCGGCGTGCTGCCTACTCCATCCCGGCAAATGTCGCCGAGGGCTTCGGTCGCCGCTCCACGAAGGAATTGTTGCAGTTTCTTGCCGTCGCTAATGGCTCTCTTGAGGAGCTTAGGTATTTTCTCCAACTGAGCCTCGATCTTCGATATTTGTCTCCGATTGATTTTGAAAGACTGCAGAAGGATCTCAAAGCCGTCGCGCAAATGCTCGAAGCGCTGGCTAAATCATTGCGAGGCCGGCTTGCGACGGCCATAGCTGCTCGAGGTTCGTCACCCTCACGGAGCACGGGTCACGGGACACTGGTCACGAAACAATCTTCCGGAGTCGCGCACTAATGGGACGCATCGTTGGCATCGATCTGGGAACAACAAACAGCCTGGTGGCTTACACCGACAGCCAAACCGGCCAGCCAAAGTGTATCCCGGGTCCGTACGGCGACACGCTTTGCCCTTCAATCGTCAGCCTCGATCCCGACGGCAGCATCATTGTCGGCGAACCTGCACGCCGCCGGCTGCTCACACAGCCGGAGCGCACCATCTACTCCGTGAAGCGCCTGATGGGTCGCGGCCCCGCTGACGTTCAGGGAGAATTGAAACTCTTTCCTTTTCGCATCGATTCTGCGAGCAAGAACGTCATTCGCGTCAAACTCAGCGACCGGGTCTTTACGCCGCCGGAGATTTCCGCCTTCATCCTTCGTGAGCTGAAAAATTGGGCCGAATCATTTTTTGGCGAACCCGTCGACCGCGCGGTCATCACCGTGCCCGCCTATTTCAATGATGCGCAGCGCCAGGCCACCAAAGATGCCGGCAAAATCGCCGGGCTAGAAGTTCTTCGCCTCGTCAATGAGCCGACCGCCGCGGCGCTCGCCTACGGTTTGCATGAAAAACAGCGAGGCCGCGTCGCCGTCTACGATCTCGGCGGCGGCACCTTCGACATCTCCATCCTCAAACTCATTTCCACGGAAGAAGGCGACATCTATCAGGTGCTTTCAACAAACGGAGACACGCATCTCGGCGGCGACGACATCGACAATCTCCTCCAGGCATTTGTCCACGAAGAGATTCTGCAGCAGTACGAGATAGACTTTTCGCCGCACTCTGAGCTCGCGCAGGAATTGCGCAAGTCGCTCATTGCCCTGAAGCACGAGCTCTCCACAAAAGAGTCCGCTACGCTTCGATTCCCGCTACCGAACGGCGCCGTTTGCGTCCATGAATTCACGCGCGGCGCTTTTGAAGCGCTCATTCGCCCGATTGTCGATCGCACCATGGGCCCGGTGAAGCAGGCCCTCGCCGATGCTCAGTTGAAGCCCACGGACATGGATGAAGTCGTCCTCGTCGGCGGGACTACGCGCACTCCGCTCATCCGCCGCACCGTGCAGGAGTTTTTCGGCCGCAAGCCGCACACCGAACTGAACCCCGACGAAGTCGTCGCCCTCGGCGCCGCTGTCCAGGCCAACATCCTCGACTGCGGCGTAAAAAACATGCTCCTGCTCGACGTCACGCCGCTCTCGCTCGGCATCGAGACGTACGGCGGCGCCGTCGCGAAAGTTATTCCGCGTAACTCCACCATTCCCGCGAGCGCGCAGGAGCTTTACACCACTGGCGTCGACAATCAGACCGGCATAGACATTCATGTGCTTCAGGGTGAGCGCGAACTCGCAAAAGATTGCCGTTCCCTCGCGCGTTTTACGCTGAGAGTTCCTCCCGCGCCCGCGGGACTGCCGCGCATCGAAGTGAAATTCCTTATTGACGCAAACGGCATCCTGCAAGTCGCGGCCAAAGATCTGCGCACCGGCGAGCAACGCTCCATCGAAGTGCAGCCGAGCTATGGCATCAGCGACAATGAAATTGAGCGCATGCTCGAGGAATCCATCGAATACGCCGAGCAGGATTTCGCCGAGCGGCAACTCATCGAAGCGCGCACCGAATCCGAATCGATTCTTGCTGCCACCGCAAAGGCGCTGGGCAATCCGCAATCGGCCGGGCTATCGTCGGAAGAGCGCGCCACGATTGAATCGGCGGTTTCGGCGTTGAACGGCGCGGCCGCGGGCACGGATTACAAGCTTATTCGCAAGCGCATCGACGAGCTGAATCATGCAACCGAGCATCTTGCGGAATTGCTGATGAATTCGGCAGTCTCGACGGCGCTCGAAGGCCGCAAGCTCGCCGAAGTCTAGCGGTCAGGAAATTCCGTCATTTCGAGCGAAGCGAGAAATCTCTCTTCGATTTTGCGATGACGATCAAGCGATTGGGGGAAAGAATTCATGGGCGGCACGAACCCATACATCGAGGAAGTCAAATACACGCCCGCCACGAAGAAATATAAGGTCACATTTCTTCCCAGCGGCAAGACCATCGAGGTCGACCCGGCGCAAATTCCCTATGGCCATAACGGCCTTCCGGGCAGCATCCTCGACATCTCCGAGGGCATCAAGGCCGGCCTTGACCACGCTTGCGGCGGTGTTTGCGCCTGCTCCACCTGCCACGTCATCGTGAGGGAAGGCCTCGAGTCCTGCAACGAGGCCACCGATGCGGAACTCGACGAACTCGACATGGCGCCCGGCATCACCCCGAAGTCGCGCCTTGGATGCCAGACCGTTCCGGACGGTACGACCGACATCGTCGTCGAAATTCCCGAGTGGAACAAGAACTACGCTAAGGAAGCGGATCACTGATAGAAGCAGTTTTTGGTTATCAGTTGTTAGTTCTCGGTGGGGAGACCTATGCCTGCGACATTTGACTGGGATGCTTTGGAAGATATTGCTATAGCCCTGGCCGACAAATTTCCTGACACCGATCCGCTGACTGTTCGCTTTACCGACATGCACAAATGGATCACCGAGCTCCCCGGCTTCTCCGGCGATCCCCTGAAGTCCAACGAGGCCAAACTCGAAGCTATCCAGATGGCTTGGCACGAAGAATTCCAGGACCGCCAGAGCTGATCGGGACTGGAAGCTCGAAATTTGAAAATCGAAAACCGTTCCTAGGCCGCGAGCCGTTACTGCGAATTTCGGTCTTCGCTTTTCGAATTTCGGCTCCTTCAGCCCCGCTTGTCCATTCTCTCGATTTCTCTTATTCTAGTAAGGTTACGCACTCCCTGAACTGTGGCGCTATGGTGCAACGGTTAGCACGCGGCCCTTTCAAGGCCGAAATACGGGTTCGATTCCCGTTAGCGCTACCAAATGTTCGGTAAGAACAACTCTTCCCGGCCGCGGCTGACCGCCAATCAGTTCCGGCTATAATCCGCCCAGCATTTTCCGCTGCGGAAATTGCCACACGCTCTCAAGGAGCCTTCTTGCGCTACGTCGAAAAACACTTGATCTCGGGCGAGACGGTTCAATATCAGACCAATCTCCACTGGATTGTGATGCTCGGCCATGCCGGACTGGCGGCCTTTTTTGTCGCCGTGGGCGCCGGTCTTGTCGTGTTTTCCGCCAGCGCGAGGCCCAGCGGCGAATCTCGTTCCTTCGCTCTGATCTGGGTCGCCCTTGGGGCGTTTGCCGTGGCCACCATTCTTCTCGGAGTGGGAATCCTCAAGCGCAGCGCCACAGAAATGGCCCTCACCAACAAGCGCGTCATCGTGAAGACCGGCCTGGTGAGCCGGCGAACGATTGAAATTCTTCTGCCGCGCATCGAGAGCATCGCCGTCGAAGAGTCCGCGCTCGGCCGAGTGCTCGGCTACGGCACGGTCATCGTGCGCGGAACTGGGGGAACGCCCGAAGTGTTTGAGAAAATTGCCCATCCCCTGGAATTCCGCGAACAAGTCCAAAGCCAAATCGCCGCGGTGCAGAAGCCCGCTTGATGGTCACACAGGGCCAGACGTGAAACGACCTGGAGAGCAACCAGAAAGCCCGCCTCAGCGGCGCCCAGTCTATCTCGCGAGCTCCGCCGCCGTCCTCGGCTCGCGCAGGATTCCTTCCGAGGAAGTCGACCGGGCGTTTGGCATGGAGCTCGGCAAACTTCGCCGTCGCGCCGGGATAGAATCGCTCGCTTATGCGGGCGGCGGCGAGAACGAACTTACGCTCGTGACGAAGGCGGCGCTGGAAACATTGCATGCCGCCAGTTGCGGCGCACAGGAGCTCGACTGGATCATTGCGACCAGCGAAACCCATCGCGGCTTTCCTTCTCTCGCCGCGCAGCTCCACTCGCAGTTGCTTCTGCGTGAGACTTGTGGCGCGCTCGATGTTGGCGGCGCTTGCCTCGGGCTCCTGAATGGCCTCGCCGTCGCACAAGGGCTCATCTCCTCCGGGCAATCCCGTGTGATCGCCGTCGTCACCGCCGACGTACACAGCCGCTCGCTCACTCCGGCGCGCGTCTCCGGCGAATTCGGCGGCCTCTTCGGCGACGGCGCCAGCGCGTTTCTCTTGCGCAGCGCCGCCGACCGCTCGCCCGCTCCGGGATACTTCCTAGGCGAATTCTTCTTCGGCTGCGCCGGGCAGTATGCCGCGGCCATTCGAATCGATGATGGAGCGGCTGCCGGCCTCGATGTGCACTTCGACGGCGAGGCCCTCTCCCGCGCGGCCATCACGCGCCTCGAAAAAGTTCTCGACACCATCGAGCTCCGCAGCGGTATTTCCCGCTCGGCGGTGGGAGGCTTCGCCACGCATCAGCCGAACCCGCGACTCGTCACCCTGCTCGCCAAGCAATGTGGCGTGCCGCTGGAAAAATTTCCGCCCATTGCGCGCGACGCCGGGAATCTCGGCTCGACCACCTGTGCCGCCGCGCTTCACGCCATTCTGCAATCCTCCGCAGCGCAATCTGCTTCCGAGCGCCAGCCAATTTTCCTTGCGTCGCTCGGCCCAGGACTCCTCTTCGGCGGCGGCTGGCTCGTTCCTCAGACAGGCGCTTCGGCCTCCTGAGCCGCCTGACTCTATCCTGCCTTTCCTCTGTGCTTTCTCCACTCCCTTCTCTATGACCCCGGCCGTGTCCGGGTGGTAAAACTCGTCCGCACCGCCGGCACCACGCATCCCTGCAGCGGAGGCCAGCCCGGATCAGTCGTGGGATTCCGGCAGAGCGATGCCGTCGCGTTGATGATCTGCGAAGGATCCACCGTGCCGTCGAGCGGCTCCGCATAAACCGTATAGCTGCGCCCCACCGGCAGCCGCTCGATTGTGTAGCTTCCATCGAACTGCGCCGGGCCCGGCGCCGCGCAGCTCCATCCGCCGAATGTTCCTGCGATTACCGCGCCGCTTGTCTGATCTATGGCCACCACATGGGCGCCGAAAATCCCCGTTACCCCCAGAGGTGACGCCGGTAGAGAAATCGGGTTCGCCGGCAGGATTCGTCCGCCGATCGAACCTATTCGCACCGTGTCCGCCGGATCCGGATACAAGACTCGCAGCCCGGTCCGGTCATCCTCGCTGAGCGGTGCGTCCGGTTGTTGCGCCGTCGGCCGCGTTCCGGTAAACGTCCCCGGAGCCGGCGCGTAGGGATACATCATGGCGTTCCATACCGCGGAGTGGCTGAATCCCAGCGCGTGCCCGAGTTCGTGCACCAGCACCGACTCCATGTCATACGCGGATGGTGTCGTCCCCAGCGCTGCCGGCGTTGCAAAGGTTGTGCGGAAATCACTGGGATTGAAATAAATGTCCGCATCCAGAATTTGTCCTGCTCCGATAGAGGCAGCGCCGATTCCCACTTGCTCTCCGGAGATGTCCGCGGTTATCACGCGAGTGAATGCCAGTACACCCGGTGTGAACGCCATGTCCGTCTGGTCGAAGCAGATCGAGTTCACGCCGTCCGACCCGCACGCATTTTGTGTCATAGCGCGTGCCAATGGAGCCAGCGTCGCCGGCGTCAGCGTCGTTCCGCCCACGCCCGTCCACACCCCCAGCGACTGCGCGATCACCTGCTGGATCTCATTGAGCCGCCCATTCGCCGTTTGATCCTGCGTGATCACCGTCACCGGATTTGTCCCCAGCACCGTGCTCCACCGCATCGCGATGCTCCCTGCAGCCGTCTGCTGGTGAGAGCGCACCGGGCACGCGGAGCCTCCCGAAACGGCCAGCGGCTGCCGCACGTCCGGCACGATTTCGTTGAACGAATAGCTCTGCGCGCTCGGAACGCCCCACGTTCCAAGCAGGCCTGCGAAGAGCGCTGCTGCTAATCTGCGGACTGTCGAACCGCGTTTCTCCCCCATCTTCCGCCTCCTCGCCCGCATCACGGATTTACGCGCTTCAGCACTTTGCGCAATTTTTCCCGGAAAGTCATTACCGGCAGGTTTCGTATGCCTCCGTGCCGGAATTTGCGCGTTTGCGGGTCAAAGATCGGCGCGCCCGCGGAGTCCTGCGTCACCAGTTCAATCCCGCTTTCCCGGTCGTGCGATATGCGAAACGTTCCTTGCGACCATCCCAGAACGCGATATGCTTGGCCTTCTCGGCCCCACAGGAACAGGTAGACTTCTTCCCCCGGCCGAAACGCAGGCACTCCATCAACGTGCGAGTGCAGATGTCCCGCCGTTCCGCCGGGCTGCCGAATGGAGATGATTCCGGGAAGTAAGCCTTTTTC
>WNFO01007885.1_pt1 | contig 16031 bp, 17 predicted proteins | sample 5400251 | NCBI WGS metagenome assembly WNFO01 (sample SAMN13153354, study PRJNA577476) | soil metagenome | isolation source: 100 cm saprolite under Madrone tree | place: USA:California | collected 2016-06-14 | reverse complement strand
CGGATTCCTGCACTCCTTTGCAGCAGGCCGATCACTTCGACGACGAGAAATGGAGCCCTGCTCTATCAAACCGCCATCATGGATTTGAGCGAGCGTAAACGCGCCGAGCAAGCGTTGCAGGAGAGTAGCCAGCGACTGCAAGCAACTTACGAACGCGCGCCGATTGGCATCACCGAATGTTCACCGGAGGGGAAATACGTTGGCGCGAACGAAGAGTTCTGCCGCATTCTGGGATACAGAAAAGAGGAGCTGATGCAACGCGGCATCAAAGATGTAACACACAAAGAAGATTATTCGCGCGAGATCAAACTGCATCGTCAACTCGTGGCAGGTGAGATTCCGTTTTATGAAATTGAAAAACGTTTCGTGCGAAAGGACGGAGCGATTATCTGGGTTCAAATACTGCGCTCGCTCGTGCGCCATGCCGACGGGACCCCGCTATACACGATCGGCGCAGTGCGCGACGTCACTGAGCACAAAGCTGCTGAAGAAAAAGTGAAGTGGCTTGCTGCCTATCCACGGGATAATCCAAACCCGATTCTGGAATTCGATTTGGAAACGAATGCGATTTACTACGCGAATCCCACCACCTTTAAAGCATTTCCCGACCTGCAACGCCTGCAACTTCGACATCCCTTTGTTGTCCGGGTGATGCAAGCCGCCAAGCCGCTGCTCGAAGGCAGAACAAAAGCCGTTCACGCTGAAATCAACGTCGGCAAATCGTGTTACGCAGCGACCGCGGTCCGCATTCCAAAAACCAGACGCCTGCGCGTCTACAGTAGTAACATTAGTGAGCGCAAACATGCGGAATCAGCTTTGCAAGAGTCGAAAAGACTGCTGGAAGCGCGCGTCCGCGAGCGAACCCACGAGTTAGACGCGGCAAATACAGAATTAAGAAAAGAGATCGAGCGTCGCAAGGGGCTGGAGGGAGAGATTCTTGCTGTTTCCGACCGGGAGCAACAGCGGCTGGGTCAGGAACTACATGACGGAGTATGCCAACACCTCACCGCGGTCGCATTCATGGCGCGCTCGGTCGCGTTGCGTCTGAAGAACCATCGTGTCATCGAAGTAAGTGATATCGAGAAAATCGCGCAGCTAGTAAACCAAGGTGCGAGCGACATGCGCAATCTTTCCCGCGCTTTGCATCGGAGCGACGTCGACGCGCCCAGACTGACTGATGCATTGCAAGATTTGGTTGACCGGGAAGTCTGGAGAGTGCCCTGCCGGCTGGAAGTCAAACCGTCATTTCAAATTGAGGATGACGCAGTTGCGGCGCAGCTCTATCGCATCGCCCGCGAAGCAGTGATTAACGCCAACAAGCATGCGCAAGCGCGGGAAATTGTCGTCGGACTGGAGCGATCGCCAGGGGGAATGGTTTTGCGGGTAACCGATGATGGTGTCGGATTTTCAAATGGGGCGGAACTGAGACAAGGCCTCGGTTTTCACATCATGAATTACCGCGCTCAATTGATGGGCGGCCGTTTGGAAATCGACTCCCCAAAACGAGGCGGCACGCGCGTGTCCTGTTATTTACCGAATAAGGCATTACAATCGCGCAAGAAAGAAAACGCCAGGTCAGGGCTCCCAGGGAAAATCGCAAACGCTTTGGCGGCCTTGATCTAAATTTCCTACATCGGGCGAGCCGCCGAGCGGCGAATCGCTAAAGAGAACTAGAGGAAAACTCATGACTCGCAGTGCGACAACGCCAGCCGAACCGCCCACAGCTCAAACCAACGTTGCGCGCGCGTCAAAGAAGAATCCCCGATGCGATCCACCGGAGGCAAAACGCATCGTGATCGTGGATGATCACCCGCTATTTCGAAAGGGACTCCAGGAAATGATTCATTCCGATGGGACCTTCGCCGTCTGCGGCGAAGCAGGGAACGCCGCGGAAGCCATGCAGGTCATTCGCAAACTGGCTCCCGATATGGCGATTGTCGATCTCAGTTTGCCGGGCGCTAATGGGATTGAGCTTATCAAAAACATCCGCGCAGAATTTCCGAGGCTGCCAATTCTCGTGCTCTCGATGCATGATGAATCGCTCTACGCAGTGCGCGCGCTGCGCGCCGGAGCGGACGGCTACGTCATGAAACATGAAGCGATGGCCAATGTGATCAACGCAATCCGCGAAGTTTTTAACGGACACCCTTATCTCAGCCCGGCCATGGCGGCGCAGGTGATAACAAAATTCGCCCATCGTCAGGCCGAAGGCGAGACCGATGCCGTGGAGAGACTGAGCGATCGCGAACTGGAAGTCCTGGAACTGATCGGCAAAGGCCACGAAGTCCGTCAGATTGCAAAGCTGCTGCATCTGAGCCCCAAGACGGTGGAAACCCACCGGGCCCACATCAAAGACAAACTGGATCTGAAAAATTCGCGCGAAGTCGCACGCTTTGCCCTGCAATGGCTCAACGCGCGCGACACGTGATGGGTCGGACCCCGTCTCACTCACACCAGCCTTCAGCCGGTGGATCGCGCATTCTGCCGTGACAAAGCCGTTTCTAACGGCTTTCATCATCTCATTAACACCGGCTTTTAAGCCGGTTTCTGCTGAGCGCCAATGGCGCTGCTTCAAACCCCTGGGGCATCGCCCCAGGAAATGTGAAATCCAAAGGGCGCGAGCGCTGAAAGCGCGATTCACTTTCAGCCCTACTTCGTCCACCATTGGCGTATGCCCCAATCGCTAAGCGACGTGATGGTCAGCTGAATCGCGCTTTCAGCGCTACATAACTGGATAATCTGAGCCTTGGGGCGATGCCCCAGGCTAGGAATGAGACAGCGCCTTTGGCGCTAAACAGATGGTGCGTTGATCTCTCGTGTCGCAAGAGGCATCGAATGGTGGTTACTCGGCTGCCTCCAGAGTTTCACTTTTGTTCACCCGCGACCGGGCGCATATTTCCCGCGATGGATGCAATGAACCGCGACGCGGTGGAGGAACTGCTTCAGACCTATGGCGAAACCGGCGGCATAAACTATCTCGCCGCCGCCGCCACGCTGCCTTCACGTCTCGCCATCGAAGCGGCGTGCACGGAGCTGATGAGCTTGATGTTCCCAGGTTTCCGCAGTCAAGCGCTGGTGAGCTCCGAAGACCTGGTCGATACAACGCGCACTCGCATCAGGAATTTGCACGCACGATTGAAAACGGAAATTTGCAGAAGCCTTGGAAAAATTCCGCCTGACGAGGGAACCGAAGCTAAGGCGGAAGAAGTTTTGAGTGTCTTCCTGAAGGAATTGCCCGCCGTGCGTCGCCTGCTTTGGACGGACATCGACGCCGCTTACGAAGGTGATCCCGCTGCGAAAAGTTACGAGGAAATCATTCTCGCTTACCCGGCACTGGAGGCAATCGCGATTTATCGAATGGCCCATTTGCTTTACGACAAAGTGCCGCTGATCCCGCGTATCATGACCGAATGGGCGCACAGCCGGACGGGAATTGATATTCATCCCGGGGCGGAGATCGGCTCGCACTTCTTCATCGATCACGGAACCGGCGTGGTCGTTGGCGAGACCACCAAAATCGGATCGCACGTGAAACTTTACCAGGGCGTGTCGTTTATTGCCCGCTCGCTGTCAGCAGGTAAGGCGTTGCGCGGAAAAAAACGCCACCCAACGATTGAAGACGGTGTTTGCATTTATGCCGGAACCACGATCATGGGTGGCGATACTGTGATCGGCGCCAATTCCACCATCGGCGCGAATGTTTTTCTGACAAAGAGCGTTCCACCGAACTCTCTCGTCTATTACGAGGAGAAAGAAGTTGCCATTGTGCCAAAGCGAAAGAAGCAGCCCTCAACCACGGAGGATGAATTTCGCGAATGAAAGCACGCGAATCCTGTAGCCGCTACGTTGCCTGCCGCGCCGTAGCCAGCGCGAAAGCGGGTGCGAAGCGCAGCCCTAACGTGTTTGGAAAACGCGCGCCGCGCGTCTCACAGAGACGCGGCTACAGTTAGCCGCCGAGCATGAGCACGAGTAAGATTAAGAGGAAGACTAATGATCTACCTTGATTACAACGCGACGACGCCATTATGTGACGCAGCGCGCGAGGCGATGATGCCGTACCTTGACCGGTGTTTCGGCAACCCGTCGAGCGTACATGCAGCCGGTCGCGAAGCGCGCGCAGCGATCGATAATGCACGCGATAAGTTGGCGGCGTTACTACGCATCAAACCGCATGAAATTATTTTCACCGGCGGCGGAACGGAGTCGTGCAATCTGGCTGTGCTTGGCCTGGCGCGCTCTCGACCAGCGGGCGGCCTGCCCGCCGCAGCCTCGGCGAAGGCGGGTCATATCATCTCGGCCAAAACCGAACATCACGCAGTGCTCAATGCTGTCGAGCACTTGGAAAAGCATGAAGGGGTCGAAGTGACATGGCTCGATGTTTCGCGTGACGGAATCGTCGATGTTGATCAACTCGCAAAGTCAATCCGCCCTGAGACGCGGCTCGTGTCGATTATGACTGCAAACAATGAGACCGGCGTGATTCAGCCGCTGCGCGAAATCTCGCAGATTTGCCGCGAGCGCGGCGCCGTTCTGCACAGCGATATGGTCCAGGCGTTCGGCAAAATCGATGTCGATCTTTCGCTGGTCGATGCCGCCAGTTTCGCCGCACACAAGTTTTATGGGCCGAAGGGCGCGGGATTTCTATTCCTGCGAAGCGGGTTGTCCATCCAACCGATCATGTTTGGTGGCGCGCACGAAAACGAACGACGCCCCGGCACGGAAAACGTTGCCGCAATCGCCGGAATGGCGGCGGCAGCAGCCGAATGGACACAGCGCGATCTCGCACGCGAACAGGAGCGTGAAGCCCGCCTCCGCGACGAACTGTGGATGCGAATCTCGCAGAACATTCCCGCCGCGAAACAGAACGGCGAAGGCGCGCCACGGCTGGCCAACACTTTGAACGTCAGCTTGCTCGGACTCGATTCCGAGATGCTCTTAATTGCGCTCGATCTGGAAGGCGTCTGCGCGTCCAGCGGCTCTGCATGCATGGTCGGTTCTGTCGTGGCGTCGCATGTCTTGCTCGCGATGGGCTTACCGGTCGAGCGCGCGCGCTCCGCTGTACGTTTTTCGCTCGGCAAATGGACGACTGCTGATGAAATCAAAGAGGCTGGAGACGCTGTGCAGAAAATTGTCGAACGTTTGCACACGCGAAAGAGCGCGTATGCCGTTGCTTAGGCAACTTGAATTCGCGTTCCGTAGCACGGGCATCCTGCCTGTGGGGCAACCGGGCGTCTCGCCTGGCGAGTTGGTAATCGAGCAGGAAGGCTCGCCCCAGCGAGTCCATCCCGTGCCAGGCAAGATGCCCACCGGCCCCACAGCCGGGACGGCCGTGCTACTACAAACAGCGCGCGAACTTTTACGCGCTCACGGCGCGGATCGAATCGCGCGCGAACTCCGTGTCGAATGGAATTCCCGTCTGAAAACAGTCGCTGGTCGCGCCGATTATTGTCAGAAACTCATTTCGCTAAACCCGCAGCTATTTGAACATCCCACTGAAATCGATCGCACTCTGCGACACGAACTCGCTCATATTCTCGCTCAGTTTCGCGCTGGCCGTCGCCGCGTCTTGCCACACGGAGCCGAATGGCGGCAGGCTTGCTGCGATTTGGGAATCGCCGACGAGAAGCGCTGCCACAGTCTTCCTTTCAAAGTCAGCGAAAGCGCTCGGCGGTACGTGTACAAATGTCCGCAATGCCAGCGCGATTTTCCCCGGGTCCGTCGGATTATGCGCGCTGTCGCATGTCTTGCCTGTTGCCGCGCGCATAACGGCGGAGAATTCGACGCGCGGTTTCGACTAAAGCTGGTGAGATTGTAGCGGCGTTTGTGTCAAACGCCGAATTACAGGCGCTCGCCGTGGCGAGCGCCTCTACAATGCTTTGTCTTCCGTCTTAATGTTTTTCTCTCCACGCAATTTCGCCTGGATGAACATGTCGATCTCGCCATCCATCACAGCTTGCACATTGCTCGTTTCTGCACCTGTGCGGTGATCTCTCACCATTTGATACGGCTGAAAAACGTACGAGCGAATCTGATTTCCCCACGCGATCTCGCCCTTTTCGCCGTATTGCCGCTCCATTTCGGCACGCTTCTTGTCTTCTTCAAGCTGGTAAAGTTTTGCTTTTAACATTTTCATCGCCAGCTCACGGTTACGTCCCTGGCTGCGTTCGGCCTGGCACGCGACTACAATTCCCGTCGGCTTATGCAGGATGCGCACCGCAGTCTCGACTTTGTTGACGTTTTGCCCGCCTTTGCCGCCGCTGCGAAACGTGTCGATGTCCAGATCGGCTGGATTAATTTCAATCGGCGCGGCATCGCCAATTTCAGGAACAACATCGACGCTCGCGAACGAAGTATGCCGCCGTTTGTTCGCATCGAACGGCGAAATGCGCACGAGCCGGTGTACGCCACGCTCTGTTTGCAGATGTCCGTAGGCATATTCGCCGGTCACGAGCAAAGTGACCGATTTGATGCCGACTTCTTCCCCTTGTTGAATGTCCACGGTCTGCGATTTGAAACCGTTTCGTTCGATCCATGCGCGCGAGCCGTGGGATCGCTTTCTTCCGCTGCCAACTCGTGTAACGCGCTGAAGTCCTCGATCTCGCGTTCCAATTCTTGAAATGGATTAATGAGCGAGCGCAATCGAGAAACTTCTTCCACATCAGCCTGAGCGCGTTCCCGATTCGACCAGAAATCCGGCGCGGCCATGCGCCCTTCGATTGCGGTTAGATTTTTCTGGAGCTGTTCAACGTCAAAGAAACCTCCGCAGCTCGCGTACGCGCGATTTCAGATCCTCAGCATCCGGGATGGAGATTTCAGTTGGCACAGACAAAACATAATTGAATTCAAGGCGAATCGCAAAAAGTGTAGCGGCGTTCGACACGGCGGACTAGAGACCGCCGCTCCTTGAGCGCTTGCGGCTATCTACGCGCGGAATCGTTCGGCTTCGGTTTGGCGCGCGCGGTCTCGAGGCGGAAAATTGTTTCGCCCTGTTTCATCAGGTCGAGGCGATCGCGCGCAATCGTTTCGAGATACGTCACGTCCGTCTTAAGCAAATTCACCTCGCGCGTCTGACGTGCGAGCAAGGTTTGCTGTTCATTGACCTTTTGTTGGAGGTTGTCGATCTCCGCGCGGCTCTGCATAAGCTTCTTGTACGGCGGCACAAACAAGCTCACGATCACGAGCCAGATCGCAATGATCAGCAAGACGAGAAGAATCCGGTTCAGTCGCTGCCAAACGGAAGCTTCGCGACGCGCGCGGAAATCGCCGTAGGGGTGATCCACTTGGCCCAGTGTAGCGCCATACACAGCTTTGTCACCAAGTTCCTCCGCTGGCTCCGGCACAGGGATCGAAAGCGCCGAAAGGAGCTTGCCGTTGAGCTCGTCTGGGGGCCGTGAGATTCCCATTGGCAATTTGTCGGAGGCGCGGATAATCTGAGCGCGATGATTCACTTAGCCAAACTGGGGAGGCTTGCGTTAGTGGCGAGCGTTTTCGCAACGGCGGGCGCCGCGGAGACCGGACGTCTGTCGTCCGATCAACTGTCAAAAGCGGCAAAAAGCGATTCGATCAGCATCCCGACACCGGGCGAACTTTTTGCCGCGCTTGGAAAGTCGGGAAAGACGAACTGGGCAGGGCAGTACCGCGGCCCGATCCCGGCGACGTACCGCAACCGCGCGCAGATCGCGCTGAACCTGGGCGGTTTAATCGCCGACGGTTTTATTGCTGTCGAAGCGAAGGACGGTCAGCAGGTTAAAAACATCGGATCGGACATCATCAAGCTGGCAAAGGCGCTGGGAGTGAGCGAAAAGCTACTTGCCCGCGGCAATAGCATCAATGAGTTCGCCGAGCACAGCGAATGGGACACGGTACAGGAAGAACTAGAAGCGACGGAAAACGAGGTGAAATCTTCAATGCAAACGCATGCCGACCAGGACCTCGTAATCCTGGTGACTCTCGGTGGCTGGATTCGCGGCACCCAGGTCGTCACTGCAGCGATCATGCAGGACTACAATGAAGACAGCGCAAAGGTGCTGCGGCAACCAGCGCTGGTCCGCTTCATGCAGTCAAAAATTAATGAAATCTCGCCCGAATTACGCGGGGAACCCCTGGTCAAGAATGTGAGCGAACAGCTCGGGGAAATCGAGAAGCTAGTTTCGTTTCCATCGGGGAAAGCGCCAACGGTAGATGATGTACGGAAAGTCAACAAATCGGTTGGCAAGGCAATAACAGAAATAGAGAGCAAAGACTTACCGAAATGAAACGCTGTCTGCCGTTTTTTGTTTGGTTTTTGGTGCTGGGTACCAACATTACCGTGCACGCTGAAACGGATGCCGAGGTGAACGCGCGCAAAGACGCGCTGGACGTTGCCGGAGCATTTTCAAACGATGGCTTCAAGATCCGCGACGGACATTGGTGCGGGGTTGTCAAGCCACACGAACACGCGCTCGTCGCTGTGAATCTTTACGCGGGAAATCAGTACTGGTTCTCCGTTGGCGCCACGGAACCGGTGAAACAAATTGCCGTCAGCGTTTATGATGAAACCGGGAAACAGGTGACGACGGAAAACTACGACAACGGGGACAAAGCCGCGGCTGGATTTTCCCCGGCTAACAGCGGTCAGTACGTTGTCTCGGTCGATGTAGTCGAAGGCGGCGAGGGCAGCTTCTGTCTCGTCTATTCGTACAAGTGACAAGTTAAACGATGAAGCGAAACGAGCTTGTCGATTCGTAGTGCAACGTCCGCAGTCTAAAAGGTAGCAAGTTGTCAACGCCAGCGACCATGATTTCGCTCCAGGTTTTCTACGAGGGACATGTGCAAGGCGTCGGCTTCCGCTGGTCTGTGCGCGATGTAGCTAAAGGATTTGATGTAACCGGCTGGGTGCGCAACCTGGCGGATGGCCGCGTCGAACTTCACGTTACAGGTGACGACGATGAAGTGCGCGCATTCCTCGATGGCATCAGGCAAGGCGAACTGCATTCCCTGATTCACAAGCAAACCGAAAATAAGCTGGACAAACCTGTCACTGCCCGCGGTTTTGACATTCGCCATGACTAACTCGGCGGTCGCAGTTCACGGACTGACCAAAATTTTCCCAGTGCCGTTTCATCGACAATCGGTTGTCGCGGTGAAGGACCTCAACCTGCGCATCGAACCCGGCGAGGTGTACGGCCTGCTCGGACCGAATGGTTCCGGTAAAAGCACGACCTTGAAAATTATTCTCGGATTGGTGTCTCCAACGCGCGGTGGCACGGAAATTTTTGGATGCGATAGTCGTCTTGTCGAAAGCCGGGAAGCAGTCGGTTTCCTTCCGGAGAATCCGTATTTCTACAAGTATCTTACCGGAAAAGAAACGTTGCGTTTCTTTGGGCGTCTCTGCGGGCTGCGAGGCGCCGCATTAAAGAATCGAGTCAACGAATTGCTGGATCTTGTCGGCTTAACCAAAGCGCGCAACCGCCGGCTTGGCACTTATTCCAAGGGAATGTTGCAGCGCATCGGTCTTGCTCAAGCGCTGATTCATGATCCCAGGCTGCTGGTGTTGGATGAACCCACTGCTGGTGTCGATCCGGCAGGGTCGCGCGACATTCGCGATTTAATCCTCGAGCTGAAAGGCCGCGGAATCACTGTGCTTCTCTCTTCGCACTTGCTCGCGCAAGCACAGGAAATCTGCGATCGTATCGGCATTCTGGCCAATGGTGTGCTGGTGCGCGAAGGGCACTTGCAGGAACTGATCGCGATCGAAAATCAAACCGAGCTAGTTATCACGGACGCCTCCGAAGAGCTGATCCGTGAGATCGAATCGACCGTTGCCCGCTCAAACGGGAAACTGATCGAGCGGCGCAAATCTACGACCACACTGGAAAGATTATTCCTCGAGGCCACCAGAGCCGACGAAACCAAAATGCAGAGCAACGAAGAGGCGCGGAAGGAAAAATGAGTAACGGCGAAACCGCTTCAACGCTTCAGCAGTTTAACACTTCAACATCCGCGAAGCGGTATCGACCCTTCTCTTTCTCTCGCATTTACGCGATCACAATCAACACTGTTACCGAACTGACACGCCTGAAGGTTTTTTATGTGCTCCTGATCTTTGGACTTCTTTTGATCGGCAGCTCGATCTTCATGGCGCAGTTCTCTTTTCAGCAGGAATTTCAAATCTTGAAAGACGTTTCGCTCGGGGCGATCTCGATTTTTACATCCCTTCTGGCGATCGTTGCCACTGCGCGACTCCTGCCACAAGACCTCGATGACCGGATACTTTACACGATTCTTGCGAAACCAGTACCGCGCTTCGAATACATTCTGGGAAAAATTGCTGGAGTGCTTCTGTTGTTGGCGATTAGCACGCTGGTGATGGGGGCAGCGTTTCTGCTCGTATTGTACATCCGCGAACAGGCTGTTGTGCACGCGACATTGCAACAAATGTCCAATGCGCCCCGGGATCAAGTCGCTGATGCCGTCCGCATCATCCAATCGTCCGCGTTCAACATCGACATTTTTCCAGGAATTGTGATCATTTACCTGAAGGCGTGCCTCCTCGCAGCGCTCACCCTGTTCGTTTCCACATTCGCCACGTCAAATATCTTCACCATCGTTGTGATGGCTTTCATTTATTTCATCGGACACCTGCAAGCGACCGCCCGCGAATATTGGCTGCACGAACACAGCAGTGGACTGGTTAGCCGCATTTTTCTCGCGATAGTGGCATTGTTGTTCCCGGACCTGCAGGCCTTCAATTTAGTTGATGACATTATCGCCGGCACCGCAATTTCTCTCAGCGTCTTTGCCAAGACTGCTTTGCTCGGCGTTTTCTACACTACCATCTACACGCTGCTGGCCACGTTTGTATTTTACGGGAAAGAACTGTGATGCGGACAATCATCGTGCTGGCAGTGTTGATCGGGCTCGGCTTCTTGAAGTTACCAATCGAACGTAATCTGGCGGAGCTGCATCGACAGGAACATTTTCGGGGCGTCGAATTTAACCTCGACCTTCGTGAAAAACTCGGGCAACTCGGTTTCGTCGCGGCGTTGAGCGGGTTTCGAGCGATTGTGGCGGACGGCCTTTTTCTTCAGGCATATACAGCGTGGGAAAACACAGAATGGGGGCGCATGCTGTTATTGTTCCGGCACATCACGACGCTGCAACCACGGGTGATGCTGTTTTGGGATACGGCAGCCTGGCACATGGCATGGAACGCCAGCGTTGCCGCGATGAACGATCAAAACCAACCGCGCCTTGCGCTGCGAGTCAAAGCGCAGCGTGAATATTTTGGCTTGGGCAAGGATTTCCTCGAACGCGGAATAAAGAATAATCCGGATCGCCCCGATCTCTACGAAGCGCTTGCCCGGCTTTATAAGGAGAAATATAAAGATCACGAGCGCGCTTCCGAATTTTACGCCAAGGCCGCGGCCTTGCCTGGGGCGCGGCCGTTCGACAAGCGCTTCTCGGCCTATGAGCTTTCTTACTGCGAAGGGCGCGAACGCGAGGCATATGAGCGCCTCCGCCACTTGTATGACGAGGGTCCGCAGGAGCGGCTGCCTACGTTGATCGCACGGCTGAAATTCCTCGAAGACAAACTTGGAATCCCGCAGGAACAACGAATTCCAGACAAGCTGAACAAAACGGCTAAATAGTTAACTCGCCTGATCGCAGACTGGTTCGGAGTTGACGTTAACATTTTGGCGAGCAAGCGATTGTCGTCACGCTGTAACGCTGTAACGTTTTGACCGCTCGCGGGTTTAATTTTTTGACAATGCGGTTCGCAATTTTGAGTGATATCCACGCTAATCTCGAAGCGCTCGAAGCAGTGCTCGCGGATGCACGCGGCCGCAGATGTACCCACTTTATTTGTTTAGGAGACGTGGTCGGTTATAACGCCAACCCGCGAGAATGCCTTGACCTTGTCCGGGAACTGGATTGCCCCGTGGTAAAAGGCAATCACGATGAGGAGGTAACACTTTCCGCTTCCTCGGAACATTTCAACGAGTTGGCCGAGCGCGCCATTCAATGGACCCGTGACACCTTAACGGATCCGGATAAGGAATGGCTGCGCAAGTTGCCTTTACAAAAGCGAGTACATGATTTCACGATCGTGCACGCGACACTCGATACTCCCGGCCAATGGGGCTATGTCTTCAGCAATCTCGACGCTGTCGCAAGTTTCACCTACCAGCGCACTGCCGTCTGTTTTTTCGGCCATACCCACGTGCCGATGGTGTTCGTTCGCGACCAGGGTGTCCGGCAGGAGAGAATCGAACACGTCCGCATCGAGCCGGGCAAGAAGTACTTCATCAATGCAGGCAGCGTAGGACAACCGCGCGACGGAAATTGGCACGCAGCATATTGCATTTACGATGTCGAAAATAAACTGGTGGAACTCGTGCGCGTAAAATACGACGTGGCCAACGCGCAAAAGAAGATTTCCAAAGCCGGTCTGCCGCAGCTCCTCGCCGAGCGGCTCGCACTTGGCCGTTGACGCTTCGCCGTTTGCACACGAAAGCGTCAATTGGCGGCAGGATCCCTCCGTCGTCTCACCACAAACTCCGCAAGTGGCAAATCCCGCGGATAAGTAATTTTGAAATTGAACTCGTCGTTCAGAACGAGAACCACCTTGCGACCGAGTCGCTCGACCGCTGAAACTTCGTCCGTCACGAAAAGATTTTCTGCGTAAACCGCGCGATACGCCTCTTCGATCAGCTGTCGCTCGAAAATCTGCGGTGTTTGCATTGCGTAAAGCTGATGTCGATCAACTGAGCCGCTGACCAGGAAGTCGGTGTCTGCTCGTTTTAATGTGTCGTTAATTGGTTCAGCCAAAGCGGCGGCACCATGATTTACGCATTGCTGAAACACGCGCTCGATCTGTTCGGGAATAACTAGCGGCCGCGCGGCATCGTGCACCGCGACATATTTTGTGAATGAGTCGAGATGATCCAAGCCGGTGCGCACGGAATCCTGCCGGCGTTCGCCACCCGGGATGATCGACCGAATCTTCTCAAAATTTTCTTCGCGAACGATCTTTTTGATTTCGTCATGTCGATCTGCGCGGGCGACGACGATGATTCCATCGACGCACTTGGCATCCTCAAATGCGCGTATCGTGTGCGCGATGACCGTTTTCCCTGCCATTACTGCAAACAATTTGTCGAAGCCCATGCGGCGGCTGTCACCGGCCGCGACGAGGATGGCGCTGAGCATGGTAAAAATGTTAAACCGTTGAAGCGTTGAAGCGACGGCGGTTATTTAGCGCTCTAACACTTCAACGCTTCAACGAATCACGAAAGTTGCTTTTGCACCTCCGCGCTCAGTGTTTTGCCATCGGCGCGACCACCGACTTTCCCCTGCAACGCTTTCATCACCACGCCCATCTGGGCTTTCGACGTAGCGCCAACCTCGGCGATTGTCTCCCGGACGACTTTCGAAATTTCATCGGCGCTCATCGCCTGAGGCAAATAGGCATTAAGGATCGATAATTCCTGTTTCTCCTTGTCAGCAAGCTCAACACGACCGCCTTTTTCGAAGCTTTCGATGGAATCCTGGCGTTGTTTTGCCTGTTTGCGAATTACCTGTGCAGCTTCGGCGTCACTCAGCTCAGCGTCCGCGTCTGATTTTGCGATCGCGGCGTATTTCAACGCCGATTTTAACAAGCGCAAAACCCCCAGCTTAGTGGTGTCTTTGGCGCGCATCGCTTCCTTAAGATCCGAATCGACGCGTTCGATAATGCTCATGCGCCAAACTACGTAGCCAAACGTAATTGTCGATCTGTAGCCGTCGCCCCGGGGGCGATGCCCGCTTCGCGCAGCGAAGCGGCCACAGGTTCTCAGCTACATTCGAGCCGCGCACTCACGAACGGATTCGACGGCGCCTACAGAAATCACATCCACTTCTTTGCGAGCCCGCCGCAACAAAGCCGCCAGCACGCTCCCTGGTCCAAGTTCGATAAAATAATTGCAACCAAGATCGATCAACCGCTTCAGGCAATCGAACCACCGCACAGTCCCTGTGACTTGATCCTGCAATGTGCGACGGATTTCAGCAGGCGTTGTCACCTCCATGCCTGTCACGTTGCTTATTACAGGAAAACGCGGCGATTCTATTGGAACATCCTGAAGCACGGCACGAAGTTTCTCGTACGCGCTCTCCATCAACCGCGAGTGATATGCGCCCGCAACGTTAAGCATCATCGCACGGCGAATGCCATACTCCTTCGCTACGCCGACGGCCGCTTCGACTTTTGCCAGCTCACCCGAGATTACGATTTGGTCGGGTGCATTAACGTTGGCAATGTCGACATCTTCATCCGCAGCAAGCTGGCGCACGTCGTTTTCCAGCCCACCGATCATCGCCGCCATGCCTCCCAGCGTGGCCGCGCACGCTTGATCCATGAATTCGGCGCGCCGCTGCACAAGCTTCAAGCCTGTTCCAAAATCGAATGTGCCACCGGCTGCGTGCGCGGTTATTTCCCCAAGCGACAGACCAGCCGCACCGGCGACGGGAAAATCACCTGCGATTTCCCGCAAGATTGCCAGAGCCGCCAGCGAGTGAACATACAGCGCGGGCTGACAATTGCTCGTCTTCGTTAGCTCCTCGATTGGACCGTTCCACGCGATATTGCTCAAGTTTCGACCGAGAATTTCGTCGGCCTGACCAAACAAATCGGCCGCGACAGGAAAGTGTTCGGCCAGATCGCGTCCCATCCCGACACATTGCGCGCCTTGCCCCGCGAAAAGCAGTGCGATTCTTCTTTCCATCACGTGGTCTAGTTAACGCGCATTCTTTTCTGTTGCGAGCGGAAGTTCCGGGTAGCGCACGTTTGTGGCGTGCTGGTTGCGGCATTCTGCCGCAACGAACTTTCCACCAGCTCAACTCATTTTGAGCGCTGACTACAAGTTCGCGATGGCAGAATGCCATCGCCAGCACGCTGCAAGCGTGCGCTCCCCAGAATTATCTTGCGCGAAGACTGGCACTCGCCAGCGTAGTTCAACTGCAACTTATGCCATTTACGGTGCGCGAAATTGAATCGCCCGACCCGGCCACGCGAGTAGCTGCAGCGGATGCAGCATTGCGACAGTCGGTTGAGGATGACATCGGCGAAAAAATGGTGCTCAACATGGGGCCGTCGCATCCGGCCACACACGGCGTTTTGCGGCTGGTGCTGGAGCTGGATGGCGAAATCATTACCAAAGCAACGCCAGACATTGGGTTCTTACATCGCGGCGACGAGAAAATCGCCGAGAACATGCAGTACAATCAGTTTGTCCCTTACACTGACCGGCTCGATTACCTCGCGCCGCTTTCGAATAACGTCGCCTACGCGCTTGCAGTAGAAAAATTGATGGGCTGGGAAGTTCCACCGCGTGGCAAAGCGATCCGCACCATTTGCTGTGAAACCTCTCGGATCTCCTCACACCTGATGGGTATTGGCGCAATGGCGCTCGACCTTGGCGCGATGACGGTGTTTCTCTACACGTTCACCGAGCGCGAGAAACTGTATGATCTTTTCGAGCTGCTTACAGGCGCGCGTTTTACCACATCATACACGCGCGTCGGCGGCCAGATTCGCGATCTGCCTGAGCGCTTTATTCCACAACTCGAAAAATTCCTCGACGATTTCGGGCCGAGCTTAAATGAGTGCGACCGATTACTGACCCGGAACAAGATTTTTGTCGATCGAACTAAAGACATCGGCGTCATATCAAAGGATCGCGCGATTGCGTACGCCCTTTCGGGGCCTAACCTGCGTGGGAGCGGCATCGAGCACGACTTGCGGCGTAAACATCCCTACCTGGATTACGACAACTACGATTTCGACGTAGTGATCGGCAGCGCGGGCGATTGTTACGATCGTTACCTGGTGCGGATCGAGGAGATGCGGCAAAGCGTCCGAATCCTGCGGCAGGTGATCGACAAACTTCCCGGCGGACCGATCAATGTCGCGGACTGGAAAAACATGTATCCTCCGAAATCGCGCGTGATGACAAAGATGGAAGAGCTGATCCATCATTTTATCGTGGTGACCGAAGGACTCGATGCACCTG
>WNFO01002935.1_pt1 | contig 16031 bp, 14 predicted proteins | sample 5400251 | NCBI WGS metagenome assembly WNFO01 (sample SAMN13153354, study PRJNA577476) | soil metagenome | isolation source: 100 cm saprolite under Madrone tree | place: USA:California | collected 2016-06-14 | reverse complement strand
CGGGATTTTCGCGCGCGAATGTCGCAATTGAAAAATACTTCGGCGATTGGCGTGTTGCTCCGCGATCGCGGAGCAGGCCGCGTGACCATCGACCGCGAAGGGCATCCAGTATCGAGTTACTCGCTTTCTGATTTTGACCGCAGGCACATGCAACTCGGATTTCGCGGCGCGGCGGAAATTCTGGAAAACGCCGGCGCGCGAAGAATCTATTCGCCGCACGCAAAGCTGTGTTCCTACGAGCCGGGAAAAAACGGATCCATCGAAACGTTTGTGAAGGACATGGACGCGGCAGGCTGGGGCAACGCGCAGGTGGCGTTGTTTTCGTTCCACATCATGGGGACGTCGCGTATGGGCGATTCGCCGAGATTTTCCGCGACGAATCCCGATGGCGAAACCTGGGAAGTGAAGAATTTATACGTAATGGACGGCTCGTCGTTCCCCAGCGCATCCGGAGTGAATCCTATGATTTCGATTGAAGCCATCGCGCACCGGAACGCGGCAGTGCTTTCTTCGCGAATCTAGGTGTCGCTGGATGATCCCGGTTGACGCGCTGATGTTCAAATTGCGCTGGTGTGGGAGGATACATGGCAAGGGTCACTGGACTGGGTGGCGCGTTTTTGCGAGCCGACGATCCGAAGGCTCTTTATGATTGGTACGGGAAGCATCTCGGCATCGCCAGTCCCGACGGATGTTTTTCTTTTCCGCGGGAAGTGCAACGCGCATACACTGCAGTCGCCTTCTTTCCGAAGTCTTCTGAATATTTTCCTGTGTCCCAGCCTGCCATGCTGATCTCGACGCTGTTTTGCCCGCGTAAGTTTGGATTCCGATTTGAACTAGCCGAGCAAAGGCCAGCGACCATCATTCTCTAGATACTGCAAAAGCCGATGGCACTCTTTCGTGACATTGTCGATCAGAGGGGCGCGATGGCCGGGGCAAATGAAGTTAGCATCCTAGCGCAGGCAGCGAACGGCCGAGGCTCGTGCTGCGGTCAAGTCAGGAGTCACCGGCCTCGCCATTAGGCCCGGGCGATTCGCCACGACTGCGAGCGCCTCGCCACAGAACAAGGTGGTTTGTGTACGTATGCGACGTGTCCATCCATATGGCCAGGAGTGGTAATTACGCGAAAGCTCCCCTCAATGCTTTCCCCGTACGTTACAAGATGATTGGCGGTCACAACTTCAGGTGCTGCTTCTTCCAGTAATCCTCGCAACAGAACTAAAACGCCCTCTTCAGGAACATGTTTGCCGAGCCCGCCACGCATCCCCTTTGTCGCAGTTTGGCGAGGCAGGTACGGTCGATCACCCTCAGCATAGTAAACCGGCACGTTAAATTTGCTTTTCAAGAATGCCGCGCCGGCTGAGTGCTCGTTGTGCCAATGTGTGAGAAGGATTCCTTTTAGTCGGCTAGGCGGAATACCAACTGACTTCACGCCGCCAAGAAATTCTTCGGCATCGGAATCCATGCCAACATCTACCGCGAACGCCCCATCTTCAACGGAGACAAGGTATGAACAGGCAAAATACCAGGGTCTACGAAAACACTATACTCCGTTCGTGACGGGAATCACTTGGACTTTGTCCATTTGCTATGTTCAGTACAGTGTACCGAATTCATAATCTTGGCACGAACGCGGGGGTTACTCGGTAGTTTTGGTGCGAGGAGACGGGCAGCGTATAATGGTCGAATGTCCAATGGCCAAAATAGTGCGCTGATGCATGGCACAACCGTGCTGTGCGTTCGCAAAGACACGAAAGTTGTGCTGATCCGTTTGTATCAGGACAAAGTGATCGCCGGATTTGCGGGATCTACGGCGGATGCGATTTCGTTATTCGAACGGTTCGAAGGCAAGCTGCAGGAATTTTCCGGGAATTTGCAGAAAGCGGCCGTGGAGTTAGCGAAGGATTGGCGTAAGGACCGGGCGCTTCGTCACCTGGAAGCTTTGCTGATCGTAGCCGACACCAAGGGAACCTTTATCTTGTCCGGCAACGGCGACGTAATCGAGCCGGATGACGGTATCGTGGCTATCGGGTCGGGCGGCTCCTTCGCACTTGCAGCAGCGCGTGCCCTGATGAAACACTCAAAGTTGAACGCGAAGGATTTGGCGATGGAGGCAATGCGCATCGCGAGCGAAATTTGCATTTACACCAACGCGAATTTCACGGTCGAGGAATTGGGGTAGGGGGAAGTAATCAATCAGTCGTCAGTTTTCTGTATTCAGCAAGACCAAGATGTTGAGTACTGACAACTGATTGCTGTTCACTGGGAACTTTATATGCCAAGCAAGTCTGATAAAGAACTGATTTTGATGCCCGGCGGCGCAAATGCGAATGGCGGCGCGCCGGAGAGCGAAGAATTTTTGCCGGCGTTGGACGATATGACGCCACGCGAAATCGTGGCGGAGCTAGACAAGTATATTGTCGGCCAGAATGCGGCGAAGCGGGCCGTGGCGGTGGCTCTGCGCAACCGCGTGCGTAGGCAGAAGCTGCCGCCGGAAATTGCCGAGGATATTTTGCCGAAAAATATTTTGATGATTGGCCCCACCGGCGTTGGTAAAACGGAAATCGCGCGCCGTTTGGCGCGCTTGGCCGGCTGCCCGTTCGTAAAGGTGGAAGCCTCGAAGTACACGGAAGTCGGTTACGTCGGGCGCGATGTCGAATCCATGGTGCGCGACCTGGTGGAAATGTCGATTGACATGGTGCGCGAAGAAAAATTGGACGAAGTCGCGGAGCGCGCGGAGCAAGCAGCCGAAGAGCGCGTGCTGGACGTTCTGCTCCCGCCTCCTCCACCTGCCGTTCCAGGAACCACCGAAAGCGATGCCGCCGCGCAGCGCGAACAGAACCAGCGCACCCGCGAAAAACTGCGCGCGCAATTGCGCGAAGGCAAACTCGACCAGCGCATGGTGGATATCGAAGTCCGCGAAAAGATGATGCCGTCGTTCGAAGTCATTTCCAATCAAGGCGTCGAGGAAATGGACGTCAACTTCAAGGAAATGCTGAGCGGCATGTTCGGCCAGCAAAAAAAGAAACGCAAAATGTCTGTGGCCGACGCGTTCGAATACCTGATCCAGGAGGAAGAAAGCAAGCTTCTGGACATGGATCAGGTGACGCGGACCGCGGTGGAACGCGCCGAGCAGATGGGAATTATTTTTATCGACGAAATAGATAAAGTTGCGGGGCGCGAGTCAGGCCACGGGCCCGACGTCAGCCGCGAAGGCGTCCAGCGCGATATCCTCCCGATCATCGAAGGCACCACGGTCAACACGCGCTACGGCATGATTCGCACCGATCACATTCTGTTCGTGGCCGCCGGCGCATTTCACGTGACTAAACCTTCGGATCTGATCCCGGAGCTACAAGGCCGCCTGCCGATTCGCGTCGAACTGCAATCCTTGAAAGAAGAAGACTTCGTCCGCATTCTCACGGAACCTAAAAACGCGCTCATCAAGCAGTATGTCGCGCTGCTCGAAACCGAAGGCATTAAGCTCAACATCACCGAAGACGCGGTTCAAAGCATCGCCAAGTTCGCGACTACCGTAAACGAGCAAACCGAAAACATCGGTGCGCGGCGGCTGCATACCATCATGGAAAAAGTTTTGGACGAGCTGTCATTCGAAGCGCCTGACTTAAAGAAAAAAGCCGTCAAAATTGATGCCACCTACGTGAACAAACAGCTAGCGGACATCGTAAAGAATCAGGATTTGAGCCGCTACATTCTTTAGAGCTTTAGAGCCGAAATTCGCATCACGATATTCGAAAAAGTTGCAGGCGAAAAACGGGAGCCGAGATTTCGGTGAATGGCCGCTCAGCCAATCTTCCTCGACGGCAACGCTTCTTTCCTTATTTTGTGATTCTCAGTTTTCTGCTGCTCGGCGGCTGCGGAGCTCCCGGCGAACCACAGCCGCCGTCGCCGCCAATACCGTCGGCGATCAATGATCTTGCCGCGCATCAACTGGGCAATGGCGTGCAGTTGGTGTTCACTCTTCCGAGCCACACCGTCGCAGGCGAAAGGCTCCTCTCGCCTCCCGCGATTGAAATTTTCCGCGGTTCGCTGAAATCAAACGGTTCGCCCGACGGCAAATCTTTCAAACTGGTTTACACCGTCCCCGGCGCGTTGGCCGACTCCTACGCGGGGCAGGGCAAGATTCGGTTCACCGATCCGCTTCTGCCGGAAGATTTGCGAGCCGAGCCAGGCGCTGTATACGCCTATCGCGTTCGAACGCGTGCTTCCAAGAAAAAAGATTCCGCCGATTCCAACAGCGTGACGGCGAAGGTTTATCCCGTTCCGGACCGCATCGCTTCACTCGACGTCCGAGTTACGCAGAACGCCATCGAACTCTCGTGGCCGGTTCCCCAGTTTGCCGCGGCTGCAAACTCTGCGGAGACGATCACCGGCTATCATGTCTATCGCGGCGAGCTCGATGCATCATCGCCAGGCCCTGCCTCCAACGATCTCTCTCAGGCCAGGTGGAAATCGCAGCCGATTTTGCTTGCGCCGTCGCAGAGCACTTCGTATCGGGACACAGCCTTCGATTTCGGGAAAACCTACGTGTATCAGGTGCGAAGCCTGGTCATTTCCGATGGAAATCCCATCGAATCCGACGACTCGACGCCTGCGATTGTGACTCCGCGCGATACTTTTCCGCCCGCGCCGCCGCAAAATCTCGTTGTCGCGGAGATTCCCGGCGAAAATGACGCGGTCAGCGTGGACCTCTCCTGGTCCATCAATCCCGAAAACGACCTGGCCGGTTACCGCATCTATCGGAGTGAGCAGCAAGATGAACGTGGACATTCTTTGCAGGCGGAGTTATTGCTCTCACCATCATATCGTGATGTCTCCGTCCAACCCGGCCATCGCTATTGGTATGTAGTGACCGCGGTGGATCGCGCGGAAAATGAAAGTGCGCCGTCCGAGCCTGTACTTGCCGACCTCACGAAAGCTTTGCCCTAGGTTTGTCTTTTCTGCCTGGTCTCCGCCGCTGTCGCATGGATGATTGAGCTGGTTTGGCGGTGCGGCAAAGCCACCCAGCCAATCGCATGCGAACCACTGAACTCCGGCACTGACTCTGCTACACTCACCGACGATGAAATTTTGCAGATTTATTTCGTCCGATTCCGCTCGCGATTCGGTATTTCCGCGATACGGCATCCTGGATGGCGACAAGGTTCAGGAAATCTCCGCCGCCCCATGGACAAAGTGGAGCAAGACCGGGCCATCCTTCCCGCTGACCGCCGTGCGTTTAACGGCTCCGGTGACGCCGACTAAAATTGTCTGTGTGGGACGCAATTACGCCGCCCACGCCGCCGAACTCGGCAATGATGTTCCAAGGGAGCCACTGATCTTTCTGAAACCGCCGACTTCCATCGTTGGCCCCTCGGAAGCTATTGTTCTGACAAAATACTCGCAACGCGTCGAGCACGAAGGCGAACTCGGCCTGGTAATCGGCCGCAGGTGTTCGCATTTGAATGATTACGAAGATGCGCTGAGTCATGTTTTGGGCTACACCTGCGTGAACGACGTGACCGCGCGTGACTTGCAGAAGTCCGATGTGCAGTTTACCCGCTCCAAAGGCTTCGATACCTTTTGTCCGGTCGGCCCGCACATTGAATCGGAATTGCTACCAGACGATCTGTTGGTCGAAACGCTGGTTAACAATGAAGTGCGGCAGTCCGGCCGCACTTCGTTGATGGTATTTTCTCCCGCGTTTCTGGTGCGCTGGATGTCGCGCATGATGACGCTCGAACCTGGCGACCTGATCGCCACTGGGACTCCGGCCGGCGTCGGACCGCTCATCGCCGGCGACGTTGTGGACGTTCGAATCGAAGGCATTGGCGTGTTGCGCAATCCGGTGCATGCTGCTATTGCGTAGATACAAATCCGCAGCGGGGATTGGTTAAAATGGTTGCGCTTGGGGATTGCCGCCGGACCAGGCGCGAAAGCGCGGATCGTTGTTTCTTCGCGGGCGGCGAGCATTCGAACTAAAATCCGCTGAGGGTCAGAAAACGTTGAAGAGCTTGATTGCAGATTGGAAAACAGTTGCCGCGGTTGCGGGCGCCGCGCTGGCCGGAATCGCCATGATCGTCTACGCATTTTTTCGCCCCACGGTGGATCCCGAAGACGCCGAACGCAAGCGCAGGCTTCACCTCAACCAGATTGGTCGTATCGCCGAGGGCCAGGTGGTCGAATTGGCGGAGCATGAAGCTGTGCCGCCAGTTTCTCGCGGAATTTTTGGCGGCAAGCGGCACCCCGTCACGAACAATCGCGCGCGCCAGCTTGTTTCCTACAGTTATGCTATTTCCGGCGTGACTTATCACACCGCGCAGGATATTACCGGTCTCGAAAGCCAGGTCCGCCTCGAACGCTTGGTTGCCGGACAGCCTGCCAGCATTAAGTACGATCCTTCGAACCCGGTGGACTCGATTCTGGTGGCCGACGATTGGTCTGGTTTGCGCTAAGCTTGAGCGTTGGCATTTTTGCCGAAGCAAAAATTTCCATGAAACGAATCCTCGCTTCCATTCTGACTACCGCTCTTATCATCGCGATGACGTTGGCTGCGATGTTCGTGCTCGTTGACACTACGCTGAAAGTCACCGCCATCGTTTCGCCCTTACAACGCGCGGCAGCCATCGGCGCGGAGTTGGTTCTCGGAATCGTGTTGCTCCTCGGCACCGTTTGGCTTGCCACTCACCTTGCGGTCCGCATTTTTAACGTGCAGGAACCGCCGCCTCCAGGAGCCCCGCTTGCCTGAAAAGAAATCGATTCCTGCGGACGCGAATTCGCAGCAGCGCCGTATTGCGGAGTTGCGTCGTCGCAGCGAGGAGGCCGAAGCCGGCGGCGGACTGGAGCGCCGCGAACGCGAACACAAAGCGGGCAAACTGACCGCGCGCGAGCGAATCAATTTGTTGCTCGATGAAGGCACCTTCGAAGAGCTGGACAAATTCGTGCGCCACCATTGCACGGATTTCGGAATGGAAGCGCAGCGCCCCGCGGGCGATGGATTTGTAACCGGATTTGGCCGCGTGGACGGCCGGCTGGTTTACGTCTTCGCGCAGGACTTCACTGTGTTTGGCGGCTCGCTTTCGGAATCCAACGCGCAAAAAATTTGCAAAATCATGGATCTGGCGATGCGCAACGGCGCTCCCGTAATCGGCCTCAACGATTCCGGCGGAGCGCGCATTCAGGAAGGTGTGATGTCGCTTGCCGGTTACGCCGAAATTTTTCTGCGCAACACGCTGGCCAGTGGCGTCATTCCGCAAGTCAGCGCCATCATGGGCCCTTGCGCTGGCGGCGCGGTTTATTCACCGGCCATCACCGATTTTATTTTTATGACCCGCGAAACTTCCTACATGTTCGTCACCGGTCCCGACGTCATCAAGACCGTGACCCACGAAGAAGTCAGCAAGCAGGAACTTGGTGGCGCTATGACCCACAACGAAAAAAGTGGCGTCGCGCATTTTATTTCGCGCGACGATGCCGATTGTTGCGCCATGATTCGCGAATTGCTCGGTTTTCTTCCATCCAACAATTTGGAAGACCCGCCGCGCCGCGCGAGCAGCGATCCGGCCACGCGCCGGGATTCCACCCTGAATTCGCTGGTTCCCGAAGATCCGCAAAAGCCTTACGACATAAAAGACGCCATTCACTCCGTCGTGGACGACGGCTACTTTTTTGAGGCGCACGAACATTTCGCAAAAAATCTCGTCGTGGGCTTTGCGCGCATGGATGGCCGTCCCATCGGCATCGTCGCCAACCAGCCTGCGTATCTCGCCGGCGTGCTCGATATCAACGCCTCAGTGAAGGGTGCGCGCTTCGTGCGCTTTTGTGACGCCTTCAATATTCCGCTGATCACGTTTGAAGACGTTCCGGGTTTTCTTCCCGGCACGCAGCAGGAATTCGGCGGCATCATCCGCCACGGCGCAAAACTTTTGTACGCATTCGCCGAGGCCACCGTGCCAAAAATTACCGTGATCACGCGCAAAGCCTACGGCGGAGCGTATTGCGTCATGGCTTCAAAACACATTCGCACCGACGCCAATTTCGCCTGGCCTATGGCCGAGATCGCCGTGATGGGCCCGGAAGGCGCAGTCAACATCGTCTACAAACGCGAACTGGACAAAGCTCCCGAAGCCAGCCGTGAAAAATTGCGCCAGGAGAAAATCGCCGAATTCCGCGAACGTTTCGCAAACCCCTTCATCGCCGCCGAACGCGGTTACATCGACGCGGTCATCGAGCCCGCCGAAACCCGCACCCGCATCATCACCGCCCTTCGCTCGCTCGAAAATAAGCGCGACACCAATCCCCGCAAAAAACACGGCAACATCCCACTGTAAAAAGATCGCCTGTGAAGGATCTCAGCGTTCGAAATTCGCCGCAAGCCAAGTAATGCCCAGACTCTCTTCCTCTGCACACTCTGTGCCCTCGGTGGTGAAATCCGATTCCTACTCCAGCAAATACTCCTGCAAGAATTCCACCGTCGCATAAAACTCAAAATCCCGGTTAGCCTTCTTCTGGAACCCGTGCCCCTCGTCCTTAGCCATCAGGTACCACACCGGCGTTCCTTGTTTCTTCAACGCTGCCACTATCTGGTCGCTTTCGCTCACCGGCACTCGCGGATCGTTCTTTCCGGCCAGCACCATCATCGGTTTCTTGATTTTCTCGATGTTGTTCATCGGCGCGATCCGTTCCAGAAATTCCCGCATTTTCGGATCGCGTTCGTCGCCGTACTCGACGCGCCGCAAATCCCGCCGGTAAGCTTCCGTGTTCTCAAGGAACGTCACCAAATTCGACGGCCCGACGATGTCTACTGAACACTTGATCCAGTCGCTGTAAAACGTGGAAATCGCCAGCGTCATGTGCCCGCCGTAGCTTCCGCCCATCACTGCAACGCGGCTCGCATCCAGGTCCGGCCGCGTCGCGATCCAGTCGAACAACGCGTTGATATCTTTGTAAGTGCCCTCACGCAGAAATCCGTTATCGAGTTTTGTGAATGCCTTTCCGTAACCGGTCGAGCCCCGCACATTGGGCAGAAGAATCGCTACTCCCAGTTCCTTCAGATAGTAATTGTCGGAATCGAGAAACCATGGCCGCGATTGTCCTTCCGGTCCGCCGTGAATCTCAATCAGCACTGGACGCTTTCCCGTGAACTTCGCTGGTGGCCGGTACAAGAACCCGGAAATGTTCCTGCCGTCAAACGTCTTCCAGCGGACCAACTCCGCATCGCGAAGTCCCGCAGGATTCACCGCCGTTTCGCTCGTTGTCCATCGCTCGATTTTTCCGGCGGCCACATCGAGCGAATAGCAATCGCCCGGCGCGCTCCCAGTTTGCAGGCCGTACCCGAGGTCTCGATTGTTTCTATGCCAGATCAGCCCACTCATCACTCCGACGGGAAGCTTCGGAACCGTATGCTCTTTTCCGGTGGCCGCATCTAGAACATGCAGCTTGCTGAGCCCATCTTCATTGCTCAAAAACGCGATCCACTTGCCATCCCACGATTGCTGGAACTCGTCGATGTCCCACGACATGTCTGGCGTCACGATCTTCAATTTTTCAGTCGTCAGATCAATGTATGCCAGCCGTTGAAACTCGGAATCTTTGTCTGTCGTAACGTAAACGCCTTTTCCGTCTTTGCTAAAATGCGCGTTCGCGTACGCCACCTGTTCCTCGATCTTGCGGGGCGTCAACTCGGTTTTTTCCCCGGTCGCGGCGTCCACAATCCACAGATACGTTTCGTTGACCGAAATCCCTTCCATCAAGAGAATCTTCTTGTCGTCGGGCGACCAGTCCTGCGGTTCCCAGCCACCTCCGCTCAATTGCGTCAACAAATGATCTGTCTTCGGGCTGGCCGGATTCATCACCCACAAATCTGTGTCCTGCTTATTGCGGCGCGTCGAAACGTACGCGATCAAATCGCCATTCGAGGACCAGTGCGCCGCAGTGTTCCGCGATTTTCCGTCGGTCAACAACGTGCTTTCGCCCGATTCCACGTCGTAGCGAAAATACTGAAACCATTCGCCGCCGCCCACATCTTTCTGGAACAACAAATAATTTCCATCCTTCGGGTGATAGGAGGCACCGTAGACAGGCTCCGGGAAAAATGTCAGTTGTTGCCGCGCGCCTCCCGGCATTTTGACGGTGTGCGCCTGATAGGTATTTCCAAACCGTGTCCCGATGATCATTTCCCGCCGCGTCGGGTGCCAGTCCGTCTGAAAGGCATCGCGGTTTTCCGTGTAGCGCCCGATCGTCTCTGCCAGCGTGGCCGGAATGCTTGGCACGTTTTCCAGCACCATGCTCTCGGGAGCGGGAACTGTCGCCTCCTGCGGCCGGATTCCCGGCGCGGCCGCGCACAACGCCGCAAACAACAATAGGATTCTTTTCATCTCACCCTCCTACCTACGCTCCTTTACGGGAATCTATTTCAGCAAATACTCCTGCAAGAATTCCACCGTCGCGTAAAACTGAAAATCCTGGTTGGTCTTTTTGCGGAAGCCATGCCCCTCGTCTTTGCCCATCAAATACCAAACCGGTGTGCCCTGCTTTTTCAACGCAGCCACAATCTGTTCGCTTTCGCTGACCGGAACGCGCGGATCGTTCTTGCCCGCCACCACCATCATCGGCTTCTTGATCTTTTCGATGTTGTTCATCGGCGCGATCTTTTCCAAAAAGTCGTGCATCTTGGGGTTGCGTTCGTCGCCATACTCCACGCGCCGCAGATCACGCCGGCACGCTTCCGTGTGTTCTAGGAAAGTCACCAAATTCGACATGCCCACAATATCCACCGAGCATTTAATGCCGTCGCTATAAAAAGTTGAAACCGCCAGCGTCATATGCCCGCCGTAGCTTCCTCCCGTAATACAAATCCGGCTCGCATCAAGATCACTCTGCGTTCCGATCCAGCCGAACAGGGAATTGATGTCCTTATACGTATCCTCGCGCTGAAATCCGTTGTCCAGCAGCGAAAATGTCTTTCCGTAGCCGGTAGAGCCGCGCACGTTCGGATAGATCAGCGCGATGCCCAATTCATTCAAATAATAATTGCTACGGCCCAGGAATATCGGTTGCGACTGGCCTTCCGGCCCGCCATGAATCACTACCAGGACCGGCCGCCTTCCGGGGAATTTCGCGGCAGGCGGACGATAGAGAAATCCTGAAATCTCTTTTCCGTCAAAAGTCTTCCATTTCACCAGCTCGGCTTGCGGAAATGCATCTGTCTTCACAGCGGTTTCGCTGTTCGTCCAACGTTCGATTTTTCCTGTGTTTATATCGATCGAGTAGGCATCGCCCGGTCCGCGCGCGTTGGTCACCGTGAATCCAAGATCGTGGCCGTTCTCATGCCAGCGAATGACGCCCACAACTCCGACCGGAAGTTGTGGCAAGGTTTCGTCTTTCTCGAAGTTTGCTTTGCGTACGTGCACAACGCTTACGCCGGCTTCATTCGTTACGAATGCCAGGTGCCGCCCGTCATGCGAAATTTGCGGGGTTTCCACGTCCCACGGAATATTCGAAGTCAGATATTTTGGCTGTTTCGTCGCTAAGGCAACATACGCCAATCGGTGGAATTCGGAAGCCTTGTCCGTTGTTACGTAGACGCCTTTGCCATCCTTGCTGAATTCGCCATCGCCATACGAAACCTTTTCCTTCGAGTCACGCGGGGTTAGAGCTGTTTTCTCTCCGGTACCGGTGTCAACTAACCAGAGATAAGCTTCATTGATAGAAAGTTCTTCTTTCAGAAGAATCCACTTGTCGTCGGGCGACCAATCGAGAGGTTCCCATCCCCCGCCTTCGAGTTTTGTCAAGAGATGATCCGTTTTCGGATCAGCGGGATTCATCACCCACAGATCAGTATCTTTGCCCGTACGCCGCGTGGACATATACGCGAGGTCATCGCCTCTCGACGACCAAGGGCCCATCAGATTGCGCGCCTTTCCGTCGGTCAGCAAAGTCACTTCTGCCGTTCTCAAATCGTAGCGATACAGCTGGTACCATTCGCCTCCGCCAATATCCTTGCTGAAGACAATGTAATCGCCACCATTCGGATGGAATCGTCCGTTCGTTACTGCGTCCGAATAAAACGTAAGTTGACGCCGTGCCCCGCCCCGGCGCGCTAACCAGATGGAGTTGCGACGTATCGCCAAATCGCGTGGCGATCAGCATTTCGCGCGTAGTCGGATTCCAATCGGCCAGTCCCGCGCTGCGGTAAGCGCCATACCGGCCTGCCGTTTCAACCAGCGAAGTGGGGATCTTAGGAACGTTTTCGGCCACGATACTTTCCGGCGGCATGAGCGTCACCTCTTGCGCGCTCAGCCCCGGAATCGCCGCAGACACCAGCAAAAACGAAACCCACAGCCGCTTATTCATGGTTTCCTCACAAAACAAATTCGCCGCGAGCGCTGAAGTGTTGCCCCACTTGACGCGCAAAATCATCGCACACACCTGCCGCGCGCTCCAGCACAGTTAAATGCATGGCTCGTTCTCCATACCACGTGACGCCCTCGTTCCGCCGCTCAATGCATTCAATCTTGGTGTCTCTGTGACTCTGTGGTAGATCCTCTCTTCGTTCGACTCCCCGCGAAACAATTAGACACGCAAGCGAAATGGCGCCGATTCGCATAGCGGCGCGCATGCTAAAATTCCGCTGCATCCGAACGAACGTATGTTTCGCAAAATTCTCATTGCCAATCGCGGCGAAATCGCCGTTCGCATCCTCCGCGCCTGCCGCGAACTCGGAATCCCCACTGCCGCCGTATTCAGCGAAGCCGACCGCGGCTCCTTGCACGTCCGCTTGGCCGACGAAGCCTACCCGATTGGCCCCGCGCCGTCGCGTGAAAGCTATTTGCGCATCGACAAAATCATGAACGTCGCGAAACGTGCCGCTTGCGATGCCATTCATCCCGGTTACGGCTTTCTTGCGGAAAATTCCGCTCTGCCGCGCGCCTGCGCCGAAGCCGGAATCACTTTCATCGGACCGAGCGCCGAAGCCATGGAAACGCTCGGCGCAAAAACCGCCGGTCGGCAATTGGCTCGTCGCGCGGAAGTTCCCACCGTGCCTGGAACCAACGACCCGATTGAAGATCCGCAACAAGCGCAGGAGCTCGCGCGCAGCATGGGTTATCCCGTCTTGCTGAAAGCAGTTGCCGGCGGCGGCGGCAAAGGCATGCGCCTGGTCGCGAAGGACGCTGAGTTTACCGCGGGATTTCGCGACGCTTCTTCCGAGGCGCTGAACGCATTCGGCAACGCCAGCGTGTACCTGGAAAAATATCTGGAAAAACCGCGCCACATCGAGATTCAGATTCTGGCAGACACGCATGGGCGGGTCGTTTCGCTCGGCGAACGCGAATGCTCGGTACAGCGCCGCCACCAGAAGGTAATCGAAGAAGCTCCTTCGCCCATCATGACGCCGGAATTGCGCAAACGCATGGGCGACGCAGCAGTGCGCCTTGCACGCGCAGGCGGCTACACCAACGCCGGAACCGTCGAATTTCTGGTTGACGCCCATTACGATTTTTATTTTCTCGAAGTCAACACCCGCTTGCAGGTGGAACATCCCGTCACCGAACAGGTCACCGGCCTCGATCTGGTGAAACTGCAAATTGCGATTGCGGCAGGCCACCGCTTGCCGTTCGCGTGGGAAACCATCACACCGCGCGGCCACGCCATGGAAGTTCGTTTGTACGCGGAAGATCCCGAAAATAATTTCTTCCCGTCGCCTGGAAAAATTCTCTCGCAGCACCAGCCAAGCGGGCCGGGAATTCGCGTAGACGAAGGCGTGTACGAAGGCTGGACCGTGCCGATGGATTATGATCCGTTGCTCAGCAAATTGATCGCATGGGGCAACAGCCGCGAAGAAACCATCGCGCGCTTGCGCCGCGCGCTAGAAGAATATTCCATCACCGGAATCAAGACGAACACTACGCTGTTCCGAAGAATTCTCGCGGAGCCGGATTTTCTGAAAGCGGAAATCCACACCAAGTGGCTCGACGAATTGTTGCAGCGGCCGCATCCAACCGCGCACGATGATTCGAATGGCGCGGACGCCGCAGCCGTCGCAGCCGCAATCTGGCAAGCCACGCACAACGGCAACAGTCCGGCCAGTTCGAACGCTGCGCCGGAATCCGAGTGGAAACGCGAAGGCCGCCGCCGGCAGCTGGAGCGCCTGCCGTGAAGTACGAAGTGCTCCTGGCCGGCAAAACGCGCGTGGTGGAAGTATTGCGCGCGGACGACGAATGGATAATTTTCCTGGACGGAAAAGAACTCGAGGCCAGCGTCGCGGAGGTCACGCCAAACACTTTCAGTGTTCTGTTGAATGGCGAGTCGCACCAGATTCGAATTGCGCCGCGCGCGGATGGAACTCTAACGCTGCATACAGCATTGGCGGAGTACTACGCGGAAGTCACTGACCCGCGCGTGTGGCGCGGCAGAAGGCACGGCGCACTGGAAGCGGAAGGACGGCAGCAAATTACGGCGCCGATGCCGGGAAAAATTGTGCGGGTTCTGGTGACTGAAGGAGATGCTGTCGAAACGGGACAAGGATTGCTGGTAGTAGAAGCGATGAAAATGCAGAACGAAATCCGCTCGCCAAAAAGTGGAAAGGTCGAAAAACTGTTTGCTAAAGAAGGGCTAGCGGTGAATGCGGGAGACGTTCTCGCCTGGGTGGAATGAAATTTTAAAGAGCTTTGTTAGGAAATCCTCGAAAGCCATTGAAATAAATTCCGTCGACCAAAACTTCCCAGAGAATCAATTTTGTGGAGTGACTGGCTTCGGTGGCAGGGTGGATTTTGCGGCACCAGGGAGTTTACCATTCGATTCGAGGACCTGCTCGGCGAGATAGTTGCGGACGCGCGCATCGTCGCGAGCGACGGCAAGATACGAAGCGCGCAGCAACTGTTCCTTGCGGTTGCGCAGCGTGTCGCGAATGGTTTGTTGCACTTGCGGATCGGACAGACCGCGCAGGCCGGGGGCCTCGCGCGTAACCAATTTCAGTATGCGGATACTGTCTTTCAGGACGATCGGCTGGCTGACCTGCCCCGGCTTCAGGTTCATCACAATTTTTTTCAGCGCGGGATCAGACTGGTTCAGCGATGATTCCGGGACGTAGCCGAGGTCGCCGCCAGTGGTCGCGGAATTCATGTCTTCGGAATAGTCCATGGCCAGTTGCGAAAAATCCGCGCCGCTGTTTAAACGATCGATCAGCATTTTCACTTTGCGTTGCGCTTCCGCTTCGTTGGTGGCGTCGTCGTTTTTGCGGTTGCGGATTTGCGGCTCCTTGCGCGGAGTGACCACGATTTGGGCGATACGGTATTGCGGCTCGGCGACATTGAATTGCGCGCGGTTGGAGTTATAAAAATCGGTGATGTCCTGATCGCTGATGGCGACTTTGGATACCACTTCGCGATTGATCAATTTCTGAATGGAGAGTTCGCGCCGCACGGTGTTTTTCAGATCTTCGACAGTGACCCCGCGCTCTTTCAGTTGGCGCTGGAATTCATCTTCCGTGTAGGGACTCTTGAATTCGGTGAATTTGTCCTCGACTTCGCCATCGCTGGCTTCAAGGTTCAGTTTCTTGGCGCGTTCGAGAAGAATTTCATTGTTGATCAGCTCGTCGATGACGTTGAGCTTGAGGGAGAGGGCTTCTTCCTGTGAAGGCTCCTGGCCTTCCGGACTGATGCGCGTGCGGTAATACTTTTCGACTTCGTCGCGTTTGATTTCCTTGCCGTTGACGACGGCCCAGACATCGGCCGCGGGCGCGGAAGCATTCTTGCAGCCGCTCGCCAGAAAAGTGACCAGCGGAAAAAGCAGCAGCGCCGCGCAAGGCAGCATCGCTGTGGCGCTGCGCGCTGGATTGGCAGCAGAGTTGCGCTTTCGCAGGGAATTCAGGCGCAGAGTTTGCAAAGGAGTTTGTCCCGCTTAAGCGGCTTTTTTGACTTTGCCCGCGCGGATGCACGCGGTGCAGACTTTAACGCGCTTGCGTGCCCCGGAAACCAGGGCGCGGACCGACTTTAGATTTGGATTCCAGCGGCGGCGCCGGGTATTGTTGGCGT
>WNFO01002172.1_pt1 | contig 16032 bp, 15 predicted proteins | sample 5400251 | NCBI WGS metagenome assembly WNFO01 (sample SAMN13153354, study PRJNA577476) | soil metagenome | isolation source: 100 cm saprolite under Madrone tree | place: USA:California | collected 2016-06-14 | reverse complement strand
CGGCTTTCTTCGCCCCGGCCGGGTGGGACGAGGCGGAATACCGCCCGATTTTCGATGAGGCGCTGCGGCTGCGGCGCGCGCCGAAGATGTCGTGGCTGTGGAGACTGCTGGGACTGTTCGCGTCCAAAAAGCGGCGCGCGGAGTTCAAACGCTTCTCAGGCATCGTCCTGTTCAAAACATCAACCCCAGGAGACCGTTCGTGAGCCAGTGGCGCCCGCTGTCCCTGCTCGCCATCGTCGTCGCCTGCAGTCCTCCAAAACCCCCCGCCCCACCGGCTGCCAACGTCATCACTATCACGGCGACGGACTATGCGTTCGGGGCACCCGACACGATTCCGGCAGGGCTGACGACGATCCGCATGATCAATCCGGGCCGCGAGCCCCATCAGGCGGTCGTCGCTGGCGGCGCCGGAAAGACGTTCGCCGAGCTCGAAGCCGCCATCCTCAAGGAAGGCCCGCTCCCCGACTGGCTGACGGTCCCGGGCGGCGCCGGCGCGGTCAGCAGCGGCGACAGCTCCGTCGTCACCACCACTATGACGCCGGGCAATTACCTGATTCTCTGCTTCATACCGAGCCTCGATGGCAAGCCGCACGTAGAGAAGGGCATGCATCGGCGCCTCGTCGTGACACCGGCGCCAGCAGGAGTCGCCATGGCAGCAGAGCCGCAGGCTGACGTAACCGTGACGCTGTCTGACTACGCCTTCGCGCTTTCGACGCCGCTGACCGCCGGTACGCACACGATCCGGGTGCAGAACAGCGGGCCGCAGCTGCACGAGCTCACGATCGAGCGCCTTGCCCCGGGGAAAACGCTGGCCGATTGGCAGAAATGGCTGGCAGGGGGGATGCGAGGACAGCCACCCGCCCAGCCAGCTGGTGGTTTCACCGGGCCTGATAAGGGAAAGGTCGGGTGGCTGACGATTACGCTGACGCCTGGCACCTATCTCTTGAATTGCTACGTGCCGGACGTGAAGGATGGAAAACCGCATTTCACGCGTGGGATGGTACAGCAGATCACGATAGCGTGACGGCCGGACGGTCAGAAGTGCTCGACCAATCCGGCCGTCTGGCCGTCAGGCTGTCGGACCGTCCGTTAGAAGACCCAGTGCAATCCGATCTGCGTCTGCTGCGGATCGCCGTAGCCGCTCCGGAGCGTGCCGTCGAAGTTAAAGAGCAGGCTCGTCGACGCTGGATCGCGGAAGTTCTCCGAGCCCAGCACGTTGAACATCTGCGCGACCAGCTCGACTCGGCCCTTGCCGACGTTGAACGGCCACGTCAACCCGACGTCCCATGAGAAGTAGCTGTTGTCTTTGCGCAGCGTGTTGCGTGGCAGAATCACGCCGGTCGGAGTAGCGCCATTGTAGCAAATCCGGTCTGCTGGACTCGCGGCGCGCTGCCCCGACCCTTTGTTACCGGCTCCGCACTTCTCCGACGTGGGCTGCGCCGAGTAGATGCTGACGCGGTTGTTTAAAAACAAACCGCCACCGATGTGCACCAGCATCCAGCCATTGAAGCGGTGGCGCTGGTCGCGGTCGCTCCAGTTGTACTCGGGGCCGAGATTGTCGGCCTTTGCGTACCGGAACGTGAACGGGTCGCGCTCGTTATCATCGTCCGACTTGTCGAACGACAGTGTGTAGTTGACCTGGAACTGGAAGTTCGGGTCGAGCATACGTTTCAGCCCGATTGTGACGCCGTTGTAATTCGAGCGGGCGCTCGATTCGACCGTAGTGAGCCCGCCAACACCGTTCGGGTCAGCTGGGCCGGTGAGCTGCGACCCCCACGGAGAGCCGAAGACCGGGTCGTTGCGATTGATGAATCGCGTCAGGTGATCGGTACGCGCATGCTCGTAACTGATGGATGCGCCGAGGTCGCTGCCCACCTGCCATTCGTAGCCGATGCTGGCGCTGAGCGTCCGCGGGTTCTGGAAGTTCCTGTCAAAGACGAATACGTCGGGATGGTTCACCGCGCTCGGCGACACGTTGTCGGGAAGCTGGCTCCTCAGGCCCGGAACGACAGGAACGCTGAAGTTCGAGTACGTCATGCCGACTGAGCCGTTCGTGCTGCGACTCGATGCCAGATTGAGTCCCGGAATCCGCGCGTAGTACAGCCCGGCGCTGCCCCGAATCACGCGCTGGCCGTCGCCGCGCAGATCGTACGCGAAGCCAAACCGCGGCTGCCACATCTTCTTGTCAGACGGGATCGTGCCGTCCGAAGGGAACGTGCTGGTGACGCCGCCGACCGTCCGCGTCTGGCCAATGAACGGTGAGAAGAAGACCTGGGACGGTGGAGTGATCGGGTCGGCTTCGACCTGTGCCTCCCAGCGCAGACCGTAGTTGAACGTCCACTTGGGGTTCGGCCTCCAGGTGTCCTGGAGATACGCGGCATACTCAGTCTGCGGGATGTTCTGGGTCCCCGCGTCGCGCACCGAACGACCCACGCCGGCCTGCTGCAAGAACAGGAGGAGCCCACCGGTCTGAGTGGAATCCGCCGCGAATGCCAGGAAGCTCGGTACCGAGGCGAAGATGTAACGGGAGTTCGCGAATCCGACAAAGGTCTGGATCGAGTGGACCTTGTTGTACTCGAAGCCCGCCTTGAAGAAATGGTCGCCGTGCGCAAGGGAAACGTTGTCCAGCAGCTGGACGCGGGTGTCGTAGTAATCGATCGGAAGGAAGAACGGCATCCCCAGGCGATAGCCGTTGGCGAAATCCATGGCGATGTCGGGGAAGGGCCGATTGCCGGCATCCACCCGATTGGCCCCCAATGCCCCGCTCCGCGGCCCGTCATACGGACGGGGCCGATCCTCGCGCGAATACTGGAATCGGAATTCGTTCGCCATGTTCGGCTTGAGGTACGACACCAGGCTGCCGTTCACCGCGTTGGAGTGATCCTGCTCCAGGCCGTTCGCGCTACGCGCCCAACTGTCCACGTCGAAGGTACCGTTCTGCTGCTCCGACCAGGTGTAGTTGTATTTCAGCGACGCATGGTGGCGGTCGGAGAGGTTGAAATCGAATTTCGCGAGCAGCACCCGCGCATTGTTGGTCCGCGCGATCGAGCCGTAGTCGTTCCGCAACGCCCCGGCGTACGCCGTATCCATCCAGGCACGCAGCAGCGGATCGATCCGGTTGGGGTTGGTTTGCTTGATGTCGTCGTAGATCTGCTGGTCGTAGGCGAGGAAAAAGAATGCGCGATCATGCTTGATCGGCCCGCCCAGCGTGAAGCCGAACTGGTGCTGCGTGAAGTCGGGCGCGGGGAGTGTGACGCCAGCGTGGTGCGGCTGACCCGACAGCGCGCCGTCCTTTCCATAGTAGTGCACCGAGCCGTGAAGCAGGTTCGTCCCCGACTTGGTCACCACGTTCACGAAGCCGCCCGAGGAGCGGCCGAACTCGGCGTTGGCGCCCGAAGATGTAACTACAATCTCCTGCACGGCATCGAGGTTGAACGTGAAGGGCGGGCGCTGACCACCCCGCTGCTCGCCGAAGAACGGATTGTTGAAGTCGGCGCCGTCCACCGAAACGTTGTTGTGGATTCCCTTCTGCCCGCCGATCGACAGCTCGTCGCCATCCGGACCCTGCACGATCGCCACGTTCGGCGTGAGCAGCGTCAGGTTCAGGTAGTTGCGCCCGTTGTTCGGGAGGCGCGAGACCGCGGCGTCCGGTAGGCGGGTGGAGTTCTCCACCTTGGTGGCCTCCACGACAGACTGCGTCGCCTCGACCACCACCGCCTGCAGCTGCACGGCGGCAAGCGGCAGGTTCAGGTTCACCGTCTCGCCGACGCCCAGGCGGACGCCGGTGCGCCGCGCCTCGCTGAAGCCGACGGCGCGGGCGGTGACGTCGTACGTCCCGAGCGGCATGAGGGGCGCGACGAAAATGCCGCGCTCATTGGTGGTGACTTGGCGTTGGAACCCGGTCTGCGTCTCGTGCAGCACGACGCTAGCGCCTGCGACGGCAGTGCCCGAAGGGTCGGTGACGGTCCCGCGGATTACGCCTGTGGTCGCCTGCGATTGTGCAGCCACCATGACGGGGAATACGAGAGCCAATACGACCGGCCCGAGGAGCTTACGCACCATGACTTCAGCCTCCGACGGGATGGGAAGGATGTTTCGGGACGGCTAGCGTATCACCCATGAAGGACGTCCGCAAGGCTTAGTTTTCAGGCGATGCAAAACGCCGAAATCGCCCGCCTCCTCACTGACGTCGCCGATCTACTCGAGATCTCTGCGGGCAATCCGTTCAAGGTGCGGGCCTACCGCAACGCCGCGCGCACGGTCGCGGATCATCCCGATCCCATCGCCGAGCTCGTGTCCAGAGGGGAGTTCGACCTGACCGACCTGCCGGGCATCGGGGGCGGCATCGCGAAAGAAATCACGACGCTGGTCAACACGGGCACCCTGCCGCAGCGCCAGCAGCTCGTGGCGACACTGCCAGCGGGCTTGCTCGAGCTGCTGCGCATTCCCGGCCTTGGCCCCAAGCGCGTCAAGCTGTTTCACGAGCAATTGAAAGTGAACAGCGTCGCGGATCTCAAGGACGCGCTCGAAAAGGGAAACATCGCGAAGCTTCCCGGTTTCGGCCCCAAGCTACTTGAGAAGATTCGCGAGGGCGTCTCCAACACCGCAACGACGGCGCAGAAGCGCATGGTGCTGCACGAAGCCGAGCAGTACGCCCGGGCAATCGTGGAGTACCTCAAGGCTGGCGGGGGGGGCGGCATCGACGAGATCGACGTGGCCGGCAGCTTCCGCCGACGCAAGGAAACCATCGGGGACCTCGACATCGTGGTCAGCTGCCGGAATCCGGCCGACGTCATCGCGCGATTTGCAAAATTCAGCGAAGTCACCCAGGTCGCGTCGCAGGGAGAGACCCGGTCGACCGTGCTGCTCTCCAGCGGGCTGCAGGTGGACCTGCGCGTCGTGGAGCCCGCGGCGTTCGGTGCCGCCATGCAGTACTTCACCGGCTCGCAGGCGCACAACATCGAGCTGCGTAAGATCGCCCAGGCCAAGCAGCTCAAGCTGAACGAGTACGGAGTGTTCCGGGGATCGAAGTGCATTTCGGGCCGGACGGAACAAGAGGTCTACGCCGCGCTCGGCCTCGACTGGATTCCGCCGGAGATGCGGGAAAACCGCGGCGAGATCGCCCTCGCGAAGGAGCACAAGCTCCCGAAGCTCGTCACCCTCGAGGAGATCCACGGCGACCTGCAGATGCACACGGACGCGAGCGACGGCAAAGCCACGTTGACGGAGATGATCGACGCGGCGCGCGCCCTCGGCCACGCGTACATCGCGATCACCGACCATTCCCCGCGTACCTCAATGGCCGGCCAGAGTCCCGCGGAGATTCGTGCCCAATGGAAGGCGATCGATCGGCTCAATAAGGGGACGCGCGGCTTGCGCGTCCTCAAGAGCGTCGAAATGGATATTCTGGAGAGCGGCAAGCTCGACCTTCCGGACGACCTGTTGGCGGAAGCCGATTACGTGGTCGCCACGATTCACTACGGGCTCAAGCAGAGTGAGCGACAACTCACCGATCGGCTGCTGGGCGCAATCGAAAGCCGCTGGGTTGATGCGATCGGCCATCCGACGGGCCGCATCCTGCCCAACCGGCCCTCCTACCCGCTCGACTTCGACGTCGTCGCGAAGGCCGCGGCGAACGCGAAATGCCTGCTCGAGATCAACGGCAGCGAGCGCTTGGATCTGCCCGACACGCTCGCCGCCGCGGCCAAATCGCACGGCGTACAGTTCGTGCTCTCCACCGACGCCCACAACACGCGCGAGCTGGGATTCATGCGGTTCGCCGTCGCCGTGGCCCGGCGGGCGTGGCTGACCGCGGCCGACATTCTCAACACGCGGCCGTTGCCCGAGTTCTTGAAGGGGTTACGTCGCAGCCGAAATCGTTAACAACTCGATCTGGGCGACCGGCTCGAAACTGTAACGGTGGTGGCGGGTGGGACCAAGGCGCTGAATCGCGTCGAGGTGCTCAGGCGTCGCGTAGCCCTTGTTCGTTTCCCAGAAATAGCCGGGGTGCCGCGCGGCCAGCCGATCCATGAGATAATCGCGCACCACCTTGGCAATCACCGACGCCGCCGCGATCGAGTGGCAGCGCGCATCCCCGTCCACGATCGCTTCGTGCTCGCAGCCGAGCTCGGGGCACGGCAACCCATCGACGAGCACGTACGCCGGGACGATACCGAGCCGCCGCAGCGCGCGCGCCATCGCGAGGATCGAGGCACGGCGAATGTTGAGCCGGTCGATTTCGTGGACGCTGGCCGCCCCAACCGCGAGGGCGGCGGCGCGCTCGCGGATCTTCGCGGCGAACCTCTGGCGTTGCAGCGCCGTGAGCACCTTCGAGTCGTCGAGCCCGCGGATCGGCTTCGCGCCCATCGGAAACACGACGGCCGCGGCGAGCACTGGACCAGCCAGTGGACCGCGGCCGACTTCATCGATTCCGGCGACGATGGTCCGCCCTTCGCACCACAATGCCGCCTCGCGTTTCAGCGACGGGCGGCGGTGTCTCACGTCTGCGTCGGCTCCTGTTCGGCGGTGCCGGCGGTGCCGGCGGTCGGGACGTTGATCCCGCGCTTCTCGCGGATGCGTGCGGCCTTGCCGGCAAGCCGGCGCAGGAAGTACAGCTTGGCGCGTCGTACCCGGCCCTTCCGCAGCAGGCCGATTTCGGCGATCAAGGGCGCGTGCAGCGGGAAGATCCGCTCGACGCCCACACCCGCGGAAATCTTGCGGACGGTGAACGTCTCGTTGATGCCGCCGCCGCGCCGGGCGATGCAAATGCCCTCGAACGCCTGGAGGCGCTCCTTCTCACCCTCGCGCACGCGCACCATGACCCGCACCGTATCGCCGGGTGCGAACGCCGGGATGTCGGTCTTCAGGCCTTCGCGCTCGACTGCTCTCAGCTTCTCCATAACCCACCCCTACTAGGCGTCTCAGCGCCTAGGCGTCTAGTTTTTTCCAGATATCCGGTCTGCGTTCGCGCGTGAGGCGCTCGGCCTCAGCCGCCCGCCACGCCGCAATCTTGTCGTGATCGCCACTCAACAATACGTCCGGGACCTCGAGCCCGCGATAGCTGGGCGGCCGCGTGTAGCTGGGCGGCGCCAGCAACCCTTCGTAATGCGAATCGCTCGACGCCGACTCGTGATCCCCCAGCGCGCCGGGCAGCAGCCGTACCACCGCGTCCACGACGCACAACGCCGCCGGCTCTCCGCCCGTCAGCACGAAATCGCCGATCGAGACTTCTTCCGCGCCCAAACCATCCACGACTCGGTTGTCGATGTCCTTGTAATGCCCGCACAGCAACGTCAACTCACTGCCCAGCGAATAGCGAACCGCAAGGTCATGCGTGAAGAGCTGTCCGCGTGCCGACAGCACGACAATCGGCGGCTTCGCCTTCAGATCCTCGACTGACTCGAAGAACGGCTCCGGCTTCAGCACCATCCCCGCGCCGCCGCCGTACGGTGCGTCATCCACCGTGTGATGCTTGTCGTGCGTGTAGTCACGCAGCTGCACGATGCGGAAGCGCACGAGTCCGGCCGCCGCGGCGCGTCCCACAATGCTCGATCCCAGCGCCGCGGTGAACGACTCCGGAAACAGCGTCACCACGTTGATCCGCAGCATTGCTACTCGTCCACCGCCACGAGCTGGTCGCGCCAGCCTTCCACTGCGTCACGCGACGTCACACCCTCGAAGCCGAGCAGCCATTCGCGATGATAGGCACGGCGCCGGGTGACCACCAGCGGGCCGGCCAACACCTTCCGATCTTCGTCGAGGACGTAGAGTCGCGCCTTCGGCACGAACACCGTCCCCGGCTTCTCCACGAGGGGGATCACCGCCACCTCCCCGTGCTGGCCGTGCGGCTTGCGCAGCCGCCCGACTACGCGGCGGGCGTCGGAGGCGGAGCTGATTTGCCTAGTACGCCGGCCTTCTTGAGGAGCGAACGCACCGTGTCGGTCGGTGTCGCGCCCTTCTCGAGCCAGGCCCGCGCCTGCTGGGCGTCCACATTGATCACCGCTGGATTGGCGCGCGGGTTGTAATTGCCGATCGCCACTACAAAGCGGCCGTCGCGCGGCGACTTGGAGTCCGCGACGACGATCCGGAAGTAGGACTGACCCTTCCGCCCCACCCGGCGCAGCCGAATTCGAGTTGCCATAGCGTTCCCTACATCCTTTTGATGAACTTGCTCATCTTGCGCATCTGCTGGAACTGTTCCAGCAAGCGATTCACTTCCTGTACGGACCGTCCGGATCCTTTCGCGATCCGCATCTTCCGGGATCCGCTCAACACGCTCGGATCGGCACGCTCCTCCGCGGTCATCGAGAGCACGATCGCTTCGACGTGCTTGAGGCGCTTGTCGTCCATCGACACACCCTGCAGCGCCTTCGCGTTGATCCCCGGCAAGAGCCCGAGCACCTGCTTCAGCGGACCCATGTTCTGCATCTGCTTCAGCGCCACCAGAAAATCCTGCAGGTCCATACCCTTTTTGGACCGCACTTTTTGATCGAGCCGCTTCGCAGCTTCCGCATCGACCGTCGCCGCCGCCTTCTCGACGAGCGCGACCACGTCGCCCTGCCCGAGAATCCGTCCCGCCATCCGCCCGGGATCGAAGGGCTCGAGCGCGTCGGTCTTCTCGCCCACGCCGACGTACTTGATCGGCACGCCGGTGACACCATGGATCGAGAGTGCTGCACCGCCGCGGGCGTCGCCATCGAGCTTCGTCAGGATCACACCGGTGAGCCCGACACCCTCGTGGAAGCCGCGCGCGATTCTCACGGCATCCTGGCCCGTCATCCCGTCCGCGACCAGCAGCACTTCCTTCGGCGCCACGGCGGCCTTCAGCGCGCGCAGCTCATCCATCATCTGGGCATCAATTTGCAGCCGGCCCGCGGTATCAACGATCACGGTCCGAGCCCGCGCCGACTCCGCCTCGCGCAGCGCGTCCTGCACCAGCTTCACCACGTTTCCCGTTTCCTGTTTCCCGAGAACCGGGACGCCAACCTGGGCACCCAGCTGCTGCAGCTGCTCGGCGGCCGCCGGCCGGTAAATGTCGGCCGCCACCAGCGCCGGCGCCTTCTGCTCGAGCTTCAGCCGCCGAGCGAGCTTGGCCGCAGTGGTGGTCTTCCCCGATCCCTGTAACCCGACGAGGAGAATGACCGTCGGACCTACGGAGGCGAAGTCGAGGCCGGCCTTGGTGCCGCCGAGCAGCGTCGCAATTTCGTCGTGCACCAGCTTGACGACTTGCTGGCCGGGATTGACTGCTTTGACCTGCAGCGCGCCGACGGCCCGCTCGCGCACCCGCTCGACGAAGCCCCGCGTGACCTCGAAACTCACGTCCGCCTCGAGCAGGTGGCGGCGAATCTCGCGCAGCGCGTCGGTGACGTCGCTTTCCGAGAGCACCCCGCGACCCCTGAGCCGGTTCAGAACACCGGTCAGCTGCTCGGAAAGGGCCGTAAACATAAGCGTAGCAAGCTAAATGGCGAGTACCCTTAAACCAAGTGGGGGTCTTACATTGGCATCTATGACGGGCAAGATCTACGAGACGCAGCAGGCGCAACAGGTAATCCCCCAGTGGACCAGGCCGGACGACGCCGAGCGGCAGGCCCGCCTGGATGCCATGAAGCGGCGGGCGACCGCGTTACTGGGGATCGCGCTTCTCATATTCGTCGCGGCAAGCATCTACGAGCCCCTGTACCCCTGGCTCGGCTACGTGCGGGCTACCGCCGAAGCCTCGCTCGTGGGCGGCCTGGCAGACTGGTTCGCGGTCACCGCGCTGTTCCGGCATCCGCTCGGCTTGCCGATTCCCCACACCGCCATCGTGGCCACGCGCAAAGAGCGGATCGGCCAGATCCTGGGCAACTTCGTGCAGAACCACTTTCTGTCGCGCGACGTGATCGCCGCGAACCTGCGCCGCGTCCATCCCGCCGAACGCGCCGCGCAGTGGCTCGCGGACCGCGAGCACGCCCGCCAGATCTCGCGCCAGTTCGCCAGCGGCCTCGTGAAAACGCTCGACGGACTCCCGCCCAACGAGCTTCAGGATCTCGTGAGCCAGGTCGTGCGGAACCGCGTGCGCACATTTCGCGTGGCGCCCGCGCTCGGCAAGACGCTGGCATTGGCGCTCGCCGACAACCGGCAGGAAGAGCTGCTCAATGCGACGGTGAGACTCGCGGCGGAGGCGGTCAGGAACAATCGCGACCTGATCCGCGAGCGCGTGCGCGCCGAGACGCCGTGGTGGGTGCCACCCGTTCTCGATGACAAGATCTATCAAAAGATCATCGAGGCGGTCGAGCGGCTGTTGCACGACATGGTGATGGATCCGGCGCATCCGCTGCGCACCGCGTTCGACGACGCGATTCGAGACTTTATCGAGCGGCTGCAGCACTCGCCCGAAGTGATCGCGCGCGCGGAGGCATTAAAAGAAGAGTGGCTCATGGGCGCGCAGACGGACGAGCTGGCGCGCAAACTGTGGGAAGGCGTCCGGCAGGCCGTGAGCAAGTATGCGACCGCGTCCGACGGGGGGACCAATGCCGGTCCGAGCCCGCTCGACAGCGGCCTGAGCGAATTCGGCATCGCCCTGCTTTCGAATCCCACGCTCCTCGCCGAGATCGACGATTTGCTGATCGACCTCACGGCGGGTGTCGTCGAGAAGTATCGACACGAGATCGGCGACCTCATCGCCCAGACGGTGGCGAGTTGGGATCCGGAAGCGACGTCGCGGCGATTCGAGCTGGCGGTGGGGCGGGACCTGCAGTTTGTGCGGATCAACGGCACGCTTGTCGGCGGGCTCGTCGGCTTGTTGATCTACACGATTACTCGCTTCCTCCACTGAGACGCACGGTCGGGATCGCGCGCCACCCTTTCCAATCGTTGGGAGCATCGACCAGGCGGACAACCGGCCGACTCTGGATCGTCAGCTGTGTTATTTCCGACCGTCGGGCCGTCCGGCCGTCAGAGCGTCGTTTGGCCCAGGCGCGTTGCAGGCCGCCCGTGAACCGCGCGGCAGCCGCGGCATCGTCCCAGACGCTGTACCACACGAGCGCGTCGCTCTTCGGCCCGAGCACCTGATACCGATCGCCATCCCACCCCGTCGCGAGGTTCGTGGCCTCCGACTCGCTCTCGAGGAGCTGTTGCAGCAGCAGGCGGGTCTCGAACTCGCCCAGATCGTCCTCGTATTGCGCGGTGTCCGCCGCTCCGGGGGGGGGCGTAAAGATCACCGTCGTGGGTTCATCGTGCGCCGCGTAACGCTCCGGATGAAGGATCTGCTCGGTGGACGTCGGCATCGAGTCGAGCACCGATCGGCCGAAGTATTTGTGGCGAAACCACACCACAAAATCGGCGCCGCCGAGGTACGGGAACACCATGGTCTCGCGTAGCCACAGCGGGGCCTTACTGAACTGCTGCATCTGGGGTCCCTGCTGACCGCCCAGGAGAGCCCGGGACTTCCAGAACAGGCCGAGCGGGAGCGTGTCCGGATTCTGCTCGGGCATCATCACGGACATCTGGACCAGCGTCGCCTGACCTTCGAGCACTGCTTGCGCTGCAGTCCGGCGATCGTTGTGGTGATGCTGCGCGATCACCGAGTCGAGATTGGCATACTGGTCCTGCAGCGCGTGGACGAGCTCGTGCGCCATGACGATGCGCAGCTGCTGTGGCGGTACGTCGGCCACGACGAACAGCGCGCTGGAGTCGGGATCGTAAAACCCGGCGATCTGCTCCGTGAATAACGCGGTCATCGTGGCGTGGAGATCGAGTGACGGCGGAATGAGGCCGAACAGTCGCAAGGCCGCTTGCGAGCCGTTCAGCTCCGCCGGCGGGAGATCCTCGTCAATCTTGTGCACGACGTACTCATGCACCTGATCGCGCGAGCGCCGTAATACGGCGGGTTCCTTCTTGAACCGCATGCGCGCGGCCTCAGCGACGGCCGGCATGAGACGGTGCACCATGTCTTTCAGCTCTGCTTCGTTCTGCACTGCCTGAGCGCGCTCGCGGCACCCCAGGGTCAGCGCGACGACAATGACGACAGCGAGTCGGCTCAGCCGGCCCACTCGATCCCCTTGCCCACGGCCTGGCCGACGACGCGCGCCACTTCCTTGCCCGTGACCACGAGGCCCTGGCGCTCGAGCTCGGCGCGCAGGCGGCGATCGAGATCGACGCGCTGCTCCTCCAAAGACGGTCGGACGGTCGGATGGTCGGACGGTCGGTCCTCTTTCTCCGCTGCGGCCGGCTCGGCCGTCCGGCCGGCGGGCCGTCCGCCCAGCAACTGTTCGATCTCTTCACCGAACCGCTGCAGCACGGTCGCCAGGTCGGGCATTGGCTCTTCAGGCGCCGTTCCTTCCTCTTCCGTCAAGCCGCGCCGGATCAGCGCCTCGACCTTCTTGCGGTCGCGAATCAGCTTGTCGAGCTCGGGAGACACACGGGCCGTCGCCTGCGCATGCGCACAGGCTTCGTCGAGCACGTCGATCGCCTTGTCGGGTCGCGCACGATCGGGCACGAAGCGGTCGGTCAGGACGATCGCCGCCTTGAGCGCGTCGTCCGCAATCGCCACCGCATGATGGCGCTCGAGCCGGGGCCGGCGCGCCACGAGGACCTCCCACGTCTGGATCGCGTCCAGCTCTTCGATCGTGACCGGCTGAAAGCGACGCTCGAGCGCCGGATCGGTTTTGATCCACTTGGCGTATTCTTCGCCGGTGGTCGCGCCGATGACGCGGATGTCGCCGCGGACCAGTGCGGGCTTCAGCATGTTCGCGGCGTCCATCGCGGCGCCCATCGCGGTGCCCTGTCCGATGAGGTTGTGCAGCTCGTCGACGAACAGGATGAGATTGCGGTCGGCTTGCAGCGCCTGCACGAGACGGCGGAGGCGCTCTTCGTACTGGCCGCGGAACGAGGTGCCCGCGAGCATCGAGACGTGATCGAGCCCGAGAATACGGGCGTCTTTGAGCGCGGGGGGGACGTTACCCTCCGCGATGCGCTGGGCGAGGCCTTCCACGACCGCCGTCTTGCCCACGCCGGCCTTGCCGACGAGCGCCGCGTTGTTCTTCCCTTGCCGCAGCAGGATATCCACGACGCGCTCGATCTCGGCGTCGCGGCACTTCACCGGCTCGAGATCGCCGCGGCGCGCCTGTGCCGTGAGGTCGATGCCGACGCGCTCCAGCACGTCGCCTGAATCGAACAGCCCTTCGAAGGGGTTACCCATCTATCAGTCGCCTCTGAGAAAATGCCCGTACCAGCCAATGATCGCGTCACCAAACACGAACGCCACGACCGCACCGACAGCGAGGAATACCCCGAACGGCACGAGTCGCTTTTTCTTGATCGACAGCGGGATGAAGATGAGCGAGCCGAGCGCCGCCCCGGCGAACACCGTGAGCAGCACGCCCTGCCACCCGACGAAGCTGCCCACCATCGCCATCATTTTTACGTCGCCGCCGCCCATCGCTTCTTCCTTGAAGACCCACGTCCCGGCCATGCCGACGAGCCACAGCAGCACGAAGCCGACGGCGGCGCCGAGCAGCGCTTGCAGAAAGGCGTCGACGCCGCCACCCAGCGCGAGCAATAGACCGATGACGAGCCCGCCCCACGTGAACTCGTCGGGGATGATGTAGTGGCGGGCATCGGTAATCGCGATGCCGAGCAGGAGCGTGCCCAACAGCGCGGCCGCGACGGCGTGCAATGTCATGCCATACGCCAGCAACGACGCGCCGAACAAAACGCCCACCAGCGCCTCGATGAGCGGATACTGCTTGGAGATGGGCTGGTGGCACCAGCGGCATTTGCCGCGCAGCCACAACCACGAAACGACGGGGATATTGTCGCGCCAGGCGATGGGCTGCTTGCAATTCGGGCACGTCGAGCGCGGGCGCAGCAGCGACTCGTCGCGCGGCAGCCGCAGGATGCACACGTTGAGGAAGCTGCCGACGCACAGACCGAGCAGCACGGCGCCCGCGACGATGACGATGTCAGTGCCCACGCAGGACCTCGTAGAGCAGGATCCCCGCCGCCACGGCGACGTTGAGCGACTCGGCGCCGCGCGCCAGCGGAATCGCGACGCGCTGGGCCGCGATCGCGTTGAGCTGCGGGCGGATTCCCGCCCCTTCGTTGCCGACGATCACTGCAATGAGCTCCCGGGGTGATGTCATGGAATCGAGCGCGCGCGGGAGCGGCACACCATCCGCCGCGGCCGCCCACAACGTGATGCTGCGGTCGCGCGCCCACGCGATGAAGGGCCCGTCGTCGAGCTGCACGACCGCGTGCCGGAACGTCGCTCCCATCGCCGCTCGCAATGCTTTCGGGTTCATCGGGTCGGCGCTGCCGCGGAGCAACAGGCTCGCCGATGCCCCGAGCGCGTGCGCGGTCCGGATCAGTGTGCCGACGTTGCCGGGGTCCTGGACGCCGTCCACGACGAGCAGCGGTCCCGCGGCGACCTCCTCCAACCCCCACGTGCGTGGCTGCACGATCGCGAGAATCCCCTGCGGCGTGTCGGTCCCCGCGAGATCGCTGAACGCGCGCGATCCGATTTCCTCGACCGCGACCGCGTGACTGGCGAGCTCGGCGGTGAGCGCCTGGCCTCGGGTCGTGCGCGCGAGCTCGGGGGCGACCAGCGCCCCCTTGAACTCGAGGCCGGCGGCGAGCGCTTCCTCCACCAGCCGCACGCCTTCCACGACCGCCAGCCCACGGCGTCCGCGCGCCTTGCGGCGTTGGAGATCGCGCACGGTCGACTGCAGATTACTGCGAATGCGTGTCCTCGTACCGGTCACAGGTGCCCCAAAGATTGCGCCCGTCCTTGCTTTCGCCAAGGCACGGCCTCGGAACTCATGAGAATCGCGCTCACCATCGCGGGGTCGGATTCGGGGGGCGCAGCCGGCATGCAGGCCGATCTCAAGACGTTTCATCAGTTCGGCGTCTACGGAACCAGTGCGATCACGGCCGTCACCGCGCAGAACACGATCGGCGTGTCCGCCTGGCTGGCGCTTCCCGCCGCGCTCGTGGCGAAACAGATCGACGCGCTGGCGGAGGACCTGCGCCCCGCCGCGATCAAGAGCGGGATGTTGGGATCCCGCGAAATCGTCGAAACGGTGGCGGAGCGCATCGCGTATCATCGTCTCACGACCTACGTGCTGGACCCCGTGATGGTGGCGACGTCCGGCGACCGGCTGCTCGATCGCGATGCCGAGCAGCTGATCGCGCGACGGCTCGCGCCGCTCGCGCTCCTCGTGACCCCGAATTTGAACGAGGCGGAGATTCTCGTCGGCGGCCAAGTGCGCACGCCCGATCAGATGGAGCGGGCGGGACGCGCGCTCGTCGCGATGGGAGCGCGCGCCGCGCTCGTGAAGGGCGGGCATCTCGCGGACGGCGCAACGATCGTCGACGTCCTGGTCCATGCCGGGGGCGACTCAGCGCGCCGCTTCACTCACGAGCGCATCGACACGACATCGACGCACGGCACCGGCTGCACGCTGTCGGCGGCGATCACCGCCGGTCTCGCGCTCGGTCGCCCCCTCGAGCAGGCGGTCGCGGACGGGCTCGATTTCGTGCACCGCGCAATTGCGGCGGCGCCCGGACTCGGAAGCGGCAAGGGGCACGGGCCACTCAACCACTTCGTGCCCGTGCCCCCCCGACCACCAACCGAAGGTCTTTAGGCTACGGATTCCACCAGTACGTCGCCTTGATCATGAAGATGTTCTCCGCCGGCGCGCGGAGCATGCTCCCCATCGAAGAGCCGAACCTGAAGTCGCCATTATCGTCGGCGGCGGAGCGGCTCTGCGTCCACACGAAGTACAGCGTCGATCCAGGCAGGTACTCCCAGCGCAGGACGGCGTTGCCACGCAGCGACTTGAAATTGAAGTCCTGGTTCCCAAACGACATCGGTTGGGCCGGGCCGGCGCCGTCCGGATCGACGGTGTACGAGTTCGTCGAATCGACGAACGTGATCGTCGAACCGTTGTCACGACCGTAGCGGATGAAGGACGCGCTGCGCGCCCGCGCGAGCTCGTGGTAGTAGTCGTACCGGCCCGCGGAAATCAGGGGCTGCGCGTACAGCTGGAGCGAGAG
>WNFO01005266.1_pt1 | contig 16033 bp, 19 predicted proteins | sample 5400251 | NCBI WGS metagenome assembly WNFO01 (sample SAMN13153354, study PRJNA577476) | soil metagenome | isolation source: 100 cm saprolite under Madrone tree | place: USA:California | collected 2016-06-14 | reverse complement strand
CGGACCTTTGGGATGTTGCATGCGTTCGTCGAACGCATGCGACATACCAAAGGTCCGCCACCTCAAGTTGTTGTTTGTGTATCGTACTCATGCTTATTGTTAGTGCTTTGCTCAAAGTGGCCGAGGTTGATGACCTTTTTGTTTCAACTCAACATCCACTCATGTCTTTGGCACAGGCGGCCATAAACCTCTGCGCGATATCTACACCCAAGACCCCGATCTCTCTCACACTCTCAACCTCCGCCACTTGTCGTACTACTCCCTTGTTTCTCGAGGCAAGAGAAAGTGCCAAGGAACATGCACGCAACATCAGTCATTCGTTGGCACACCATACCTTTGCTGCTCCAACTGTACGTTTCATTAGTGTTTTGTCACTCTGCTCATGATACCTCTCTTCCAGCAGCTACCCCCCAAAACCAACATCCCAAATCCTTCACCAGTTCGCCCTACTGACAGAGATGCTCTTTTAAACCATTCTTTCATTGGTATGTTAGGTGGTGAAATACTCCACGAGATGATGCGTCGACGCGATGTCAAGCAAATGTTTGGGCATCCTGGTGGACCGATTCTTATTTGGCTGTCGCCCATAATCACATACGACAATTTAGGGAGATCTGCCAGGCTAGTGAGGAGGCGTTGGCATCGCTAAATGCAACACATAACAAGTACAAGTCCACCACCGAAGCACAACTCACTGCCTCATATGTATGCCCTTGCCGTTCGTGTTTCTATTTCACGAGGACTCACTTCCTGTCTGCAGGCCCAGTATGAAGCCCTTCAAAGCACCCTGAAGAATGTCGAACAAGATCTCGTGCAAACAAGAACAAGAACACCTGGACTTCGCGACCCTCCGAGCGCCATGTAACGCACGACCATGTATCACAGATACGAGTATAGGCACAATCCACTCCTATCAGCATGGACCAGAGTACAGAGAGGACGGACTCAGCTCCGATGACGTAGACGATCAAGAAGGTAAGGCCTCAGATGACGAGGTCGAGATTGAGCTCAAGTCCTCTGCCCCAGATGATTTTCAACATCTTCACACCACGGGCTCACTGGCACAGGTCATCACCCGAATTTGACCCCAACCCCAAGTGCATGACTGAGATTCTGTTATATATGACTCTCAGGTTTATGCCCCAGTCGACTGTATGTACAGGACGCACGTCCCACAGCTGACGAGATATCCGGACCGCCAATTTTCTGGGGTCCGAAACGGAAAGCGTAAGGTCCTTTCTTCTCTTCAAAAACCACCTTATTTCCAGACGGTCATCCGCTTGATGACTGCATAAAGGGACTTCCTTTTCTGGCGCTGCAGACACTTGTAATTTTCACAGTTTCCTTTCCTGTTTCTCGTTGGGGATGCACCCTTCTTTTCAGGTGTCATAAGTCATCACTCACGCTGACACTGTTATTTTCCAAATTCGGCCGCTAGTTTACTATCCTACGAAGCCGTTGTAAAGACGCACAAGTGTTAGAGCTGTGTTGCTGAACGCGTCTTCATCGCCTCGTCGGTGTTCGTCTACTAATTACGACCGTTACAAACTTCACCATATCCACTTGCCGTGCATTTCACCACTGTTGTTTCTCTTCTAGTCGCTAGCCGGGCTCTACTTTCTGGTGAGAAGACGATTTTTCTCCGTGGATAGGTTGAACTGACTTTATATTGGAACCAGAACCAACAGCTGCTTACGTTGCTCCAGCTCCGTCCCACGTTGACTCCACTGTGGTACAGTCCGTGCGAACTTTCCTTCGCTCTTGGTTTTTCAAGTCTTACCTATTTCCCATTAGTCTTCCATTTCCGGCACCGACACTGACACTACGTCTCAATCGTCAGATGTACAAAAGTCGGTCAGCGTGTCAATCGATGCTCTCCAAATGTACCGAACCGGTACCAATTATAGATGCTATTCTCGGTGACTTGGACGCCGCACTCCAACTCGTTACGGACACCATACAATCAATTCTCCCCTACCCTCCACAGTCATTTTGAAAGGTAAACTGTTGTTGGCTTTCGCCTTCAGTCGTTCCTTATCATTATTTCCTGGATCTGGTTTATCTTGGACGCTTCCACTCACTTGGTTAGGCGGTTCCTCTCTTATTCGCACTTAATTTGGTTTGCATGCGTTGGGCATTCCGCTATACATCTCTATTCCCTCAAGGTTATTGGAACGACTCTTTCCCTGAACAGTCATAAGTTGAAGCTTAAATTTGGAAGTCTGAACGAGCGAACTTATGGGGACCCTCAGAAAATTGTCGTGTCTTGAGGTGGTGACTATATTGCAGTTACCACGTCAGGTTCTGACGGGCTTGAAAGAGGAAAGGGCGACAGGGCGACAGGAGGTGTCAAATTGATCCCACGCAACACTCAACAAAATACAGTACAGTAATGGTAGAGTGGGTTTTTTTTCTTTTTTTTTTTTTGAAAGCGTTGTATTTAGTTGTCATTATAACTGCTAGATATGTGCTAGGTAGTGAGTGAGGTAATGTCAGGCCGCGTAGCCTGACAGTGGCTTGGCTTAATCATATTGCCGCCTCAACCCCCTTTGTGCCGTAAATGGCATCATTTACCGTAAACTGCGGGCCTGGAATGGCGACCCTTGTTGCCCTCTTCTCAATTGGCTGGCGACGGGTGAGCCACACCCATCCTTCAATTTTCCATTTTGGTATATCGGCAAAGCCCGTTCGCGAAAAATGTGCGAAAAATGTCTTTAAACGACCTCCCAAATGGAGAAGAAAGTGTGGAATTCCACTGTCAGTCCGTCAGCTTCGCTTTTCCTCCACCCCTGAACTACTTTCGTTTCAATCTAAGCACGGCGTTCTCAACGGCTTTGCTTCCTGAACTTGACTTGATCAGGGCTCAAGCTTGTTTTCTGGTTACGAAGCTTCTAGCGAATGGCCGTCAAAAGTAGTTCCGTAGGCTAACCGTGGCGTTCTCAATCGCTTTGAGGTAATTCGAATCCCTGAACTTGACTTCATCAAGGCTTAAAGCGCCTAACCTTGTTTGCTGGTTTTGAGGACGCGTATGAATATAAATACGCGATGTACGATCCCAGTCAAGCCAGTCGACATCCGAGTCGAACAGACACCTGAACACAACCATTTCACTCTTTTTTCGTGGACCTACTATCCTTCCACAATATGCGCTTCACCGCATTCACTGCCGTTTTCTTTGCTCTATTGGCTCTCTTTTCCAGTGCGTTTTGCTTCCAACTACATGCTAATGACATTCTGACTTTGTTTGCAGCCTTGGCGTATGCTGCGCCGGTACCTCAAGGAGCGATGCTTGAGGGTCGACAATGTTTCGCATCAGACTGTAGGAATGCGAGCCCTGTGAGTTGGTGTCTCTACACGAGAGTGATTGCCTGACGGTTCATGATTTTGTAGACCACTGACACCACCACGCCGCCAGCTTCAGTTCCAGCTAATCGGTTTGAAGTGATAACCAGCCTCATTAGCCAACTTATTGGCCTTATGGGCGGCAACAATAACAATGCTCCCCCACCAACAGTGGTGACCTCATCGGATCCATCATCTCCGGCACCGACTCCAACTGGTAAGCCTCAGCCTGTGTCCACCATAAGGTGGTTTACCGAGATTGCCATCCCTTCTCCCACTCTCATAGCCTGATCTCCGATCACACAAAATCCGTTTTCCAAGACGCGCCTATCCTCGACTCCCTGGGGGGGTTAACACTCGTTTCTGTCGTGCTACATATTGGGGACTCTCCTTCGCATTCTTTTCTGTCTTTATTGTGTTATCGTTTCCAACCTATATGTCATCTGGGTCATCTGGATTCCCGTCTCACATTTTTATTTTTTATAAGTGCGGTCGTAGAAGTGCTTATCCATTTCTCTTGGAAGCTATAAAATTGATTACCATCGTCTGCCAGTGTATCATAGTATCCGCGTTGTTTTTGGATGTAAACATATTTCTAGATGTTTTCAAATTCCTTGGCCTCCTGCTGTTCGGATGCATTTGGCCACGACGAAAATGGTGGTGAGCTCATACCTTTTCGTGAAAATTTTGCCGTGAGATACCACTGGCATTGTCATTCTCCGTCGATTTCAATCTGAGTCTGCACGGAACCCTCGTTGCCCTCGCGAGGACTGTTAGATTGTATCCTTACTACTAATTTAGTGCTTCCCTTTCCAGCACCGTCCTGCAAGTCGTCATAAGGATGGACGAGTATAAGATCTGCGTCCCTGACTAAATCGTAAAGTTTCATGAGCGCATCACGCGGAAGTAAATCCTAGTGTATCGTCAGCAGCCGCTACACGTGATCGGCAGTGATTTAATTGCTGGCTCGTCGTACAGAATCAATCGCGTAGTGCCTCATGATAGCCAACTTGCCAGTGGTGAGCCATGTACAAACCTCGCGAGTCAATACCTTGCAGCAATATCAAGGGGCTCTTAAAACCTTATACTCAAGCTCGACTGTTGAGTCCAGTATGTCGAAATGTGAGCGCACGGAACGTGCGGATATACACATTAAGCAGGATAACTTAGTACAATGCTAGCACGATGATGCTAGCCACTAACTTTGGCATGTTTCAGCATGCACTGGCCGTTCCTCATTTCAGTTACTGTAGGTAATTGTCTAGGCCCCTCAGTTCTGTGCATATTTTACAGCGCATGTTGAGATCACATGGCGGGCAGAAGTGGAAAAGGAGAGTCCAGTCCACTTATAGTTGACAACTAATATTAGGTCACAAATTTTAAGTAGATACAGCCTGCTTAGCGATGAATGTCAACTTATTGGACATTATTTGATCCCTTAGTCGACCATAAGCGGGCTCCGTCTAAATGCGACCTTCACAAACATCCATCACCGCGTCACCCCCATGACCACTTGCCATGCGCTTCACCATTTACCACTGTCGTTTCTCTCCTGATCACTAGCTGGACTCTACTTTCTGGGGAGTTTTCTCCGTGGATGGGTTGAAATGGAACCAGAACCAACTGCTTACACAGCGCCAGCTCCGTCCCGCGTTGACTTCGCTGTGGTACAGTTCTGTGCGGACTTTCCCTTGCTCCTGGTTTGGTTTTTCAAGTCTTACCTATTTCCATTAGTCTTCCACTTCCGGCACCGACACTGGCACTACGTCTTAATCGTCAGATGTGCAAAAGTCGGTCAGCGTGTTATCGACGCTCTCCAAATGTACCAAGCTCAGAGTACACCGTCAAATCACACTACAACCGTTGACTTGGCTACTATAGAAGATACTAGAGATGAACCGGTACCAATTATCGATGCTATTCTCCGCGACTTGGACGCTACAGTCTAACTCATCACGGACACCATACAATCACTTCCCCTCCACAGTCGTTTCTGAAAAGTAGAATGTTGCTGGCTTTCGCCTTCAGCCGTTCCTTATCATCAGTCATGGTTTATCTTGGACACTTCTCACTCACTTGGTTAGGCGGTTCCACTCTTGTCCGCACTTCAAACTGGTTTGCATGCGTTGGGCGCTCCGCTATAGGCAAGGAAATTCTACTTATACATCTCCATTCCCGCCCGCAGGGTTCTTCGAATGATTCGTTTCCCTGAATGGCCATAAGTTGAAGATTAAATTTGGAAATCGAGCAAACTTATGGGGACCCCCTCAGAAATTTGTCGTGTCCTGGGGTGGCGACACTACATTGCGGCTAAGTTACCACGACGGGCCTGACCTCAGCAAGGGACGCAGAGCGACAGGAGGTGTCATATCGATTGCAAGCATCAAAATGCAGTGACAGTAGTAATGGTAAAGAATCTGACAGTGGCTTGACTAGCGAATGCCGGTGCTATGCACAACAGAGTGAGGAATATCTTGAGTCGCTTTTTGTCGGAACCTCCTTTCGCATCGCATGTTATATATGATACTGTATAGATATATTAAAGAGGATTGTACTTGAGTACTGTACGACTACAACTCGTGTCGAGAAATAAGCTTGCCACAACGCCCTTTGTCTGTAAATGGCATTAAACCGCCTGAAATGGCAACTCTTGTTTGCCCTGTTCTTTTCCTTCGCCGTTGGCGACACCTCTTTCAACTTTCCGTTTTGGCATATCGGCAAATTCCCTACGCGAAAATGTCTTCAAACGATGTTCCAAATGGGGACGAAAGTAATCTGTGAGCGTCGCTTTCCTCCACCCCTGATCTACACATTTTCATAGGCGCGGCGTCCTCAATTACTTTAGTCCCTGAACTTGACTTGATCAAGGCTCAAGCTTGTTTGCTGGTTACGAGGCGCTAGAAGGGCCGGGATGGCCGCCAAAAGTGGTACAATATAGGCTAACCGTTGCTCTGCGACGCGTGTGTATATAAGTGCACGATGTCTGACTGCCACCGGAGTCAACCCAGTCAGCCTCGAACAGACACCTGAGCACCGTCTTTCACTCTTTTTTTGTGGCCCTACTACCTTCACTCACAATCCTTCTACAACATGCGCTGCACCGCATTGACTGCCGTTTTCTTTGCGCTATTCGCTCTCTTTTCCAGTGCGTTTCGCTCCCGACTACATGTCGACGACGTTCTGACTTTGTTTGCAGCCCTGGCGTATGCTGCGCCGATACCTCAAGGAGCGATGCTCGAGGGTCGACAATGTTCTATGTCAGATTGTAGGAATGCGAGCCCTGTGAGTTGGTGTCAGTACACCAGAGTGATTGCCTGACCAATCATGATTTTGTAGACCACCGACACCACGCCGCCAGCTTCAGTTCCAGTTGATCGTTTTACGGTGATAACCAACCTCATTAGCCAACTCATCAGCGTTATGGGCAGCGACAACAACAATGCTCCCCCGCCTACAGTGGTGACCTCATCGTAGGCATGATCTGCCCCGGCATCGGATCCGACTGGTAAGCCTCAGCCTATGCCCACCATAAGTTGGTTTACCGAGATTGCCATCCTCCTCTCCCACTCCTTCAGGTGTTTAATTTGCTCATCGCCTGATCTCCGATTACACAAAATCTGTCTTCCAAAACACACTTATCCTCAACTCCCTGGGGGGTTAAACACTCGTTTCTGTCGTGTTGCATATTGTGGACTCTGCTTGTCAATTTGTCCTGTCCTTTTTGGGTTTTCGTTTCCAACCTATACGCCATCTAGATATCCTGTCTCACTTATTTATTTTTTATAAGTGCGGTCGTAGAAGTCCTTTGGAAGCCGTAAAATTGATCTTCGTCATCTGTATTATAGTATCCACATTGTTTTGGCGGTGTATTGTAGTATTACCTGCGCGTTTTCGACTTTCTTGAATTCCTCCTGCCGTTCGGATGCATTTGGTTGCTTGGAGGTATATTTAGCGTGGGAGGCACATTTCCATTTGGTCATATCTGCAGACCTGAATTTGTTGCTCGTCGGTGATTCTCAGTTGCCGTAAATTTCTCATCTCTTGTATCTGATTTAAGTTACTATGAGACCAGACGAGGGAACACGGTTACAGTTTTACGGTCGGTCGGTCATGCCCGAAACTAAAATGTTCGTGTTCTAACTGGCCTGGGCCCTTGCAAGAGGGTGTGTTCGCTTTCCCTGCCATGCACGTCTCTTCTCTTCAGGCTTGCACCACATCACCCCATTTTTTGTTCACATTTACGGTATCCGCTCCAAAATCATGTTCTCCATTTTCTCTGTGCTGGTCACATCGCTGCGCCCCAGAAAAGCTTCCGCGCCGATCGCATCTCGGGGGAATCTGGAGTGTGCCTCAATGCATTTTTTCGGGACCCGACGTCGTGCTGGTCGCAACAGTTTGGCGCGACTTTCCGCAGGCGCCACAGCTCTGTCAAGTTGACTTTGTCCCTGAGCTAGGAGAGCACCACTGACAATATGCGTTCATTGCAGGTGCCACGATACGATTCGTCGCATGGCACACTTCCCAGCAACCAGGAGCTCCTTCTATACCATCAATGACTGATTCAATTGACCAAATTGACCAGGGACGATCACCAACTTCCCTGTCATCCAATCCCCGAGCCACGCCAGATAGCACGCGTCATCTGCCAGTGCATCTCTCACGGATGGAATGCCGTCCTCAAGCGGTTGAGCCGCTCAGTGACGCAGAACAGGTTCCGGTCAACCCGCAGCCTTACTTTGTCCCGTCGACTGTGTCTGCCTCGGAAGTCCTGACTAATGTTGCAATTCAAGACTTGTTAGCGCAGGACGCTGAGTTTTACGATATGCATTGCCATTCGAACATCCCTGTTCTCACCTCCGTCTCTGGTTCGTGGAATTCATATGAGTTTGATTTCGTCAACCCATTCGCGCGTGATGACTCGATGACTATTCAGACCCGGATTGGGAAGACGTGGAGGAAGACACCGCCGATGGCACTCTACAGTCTCCGCCCAAGCGCACCGGCTCATCGAACCAGTTTCGAGCTTTAGACTCGGCGTCGGCATCCCTCGTGCATGTTCAAAAGGAGATACAGCTCATGTCGTCCTCCATGGTTGAGGTTACCTTCAGAAATACCCATCCTGACTCCCTCCTTCTCGGAGAAGAATGTGGCGATGGGGAGGAAGCGATCATAGTCACACCATTTCCCCATCCACACCTCCTCTCCCCGATTATCGAAGAAGATGAGGATGACAGATCATCCAGTCCTGGGATGGATTCTGAGGATGAGGATGACATGAGCGATACGGAAACCATCCGCCCTTCGAGCATCTCGTCTCTTTCCCTACTGTCAGTATATTCAGGAATCGATTGGGCCGTCCGGCGATGCTAAGACAGCAATTTCCTATGTGAGTTCAGCTCGCGCGCTCAAACTGACTGTAGAGTGTCGACAATGGACGGTTCTGGAGAGTTTACGCTCCGACTTGAACTTTGAGCCAATTTGCATGTCATGATGACTTACTCGATCTCACTTTTCAAATTTTGGATTATAGGTACTATTTGATCTCATGGATCCTTTTCCGTTTTGGGAGGTAATGCCCTATCGGTCTTTGAAACAGGTGGGTCTTCTTGTGCTGTGATATGAAGAAGTTCATTTTGTCGCCTTTCGATCTTGTTGTGCTGATTACCAGCTTAGCGCGAAGTCTTAGGTGAAGTGTTTGCGTGCTGTCCTTTCGGTCCGATCGGAAATGTAGGCTGGCCCTCGTCTGGACGGGCCGTGCAGCACCTGGCGTTTCACTTCGGTGGGTCTCTTTGAATCCCATTTCTTTGCTAGCGTTCACAGATGCACCCAATGTGATGATTTTGTGATTAGAAGCTGGTCTTCCGCCAGGTTGGCAATTACTTATCTGGTCGCAACGGTCCCGGGCGGACTTGTCCAGTCTGTCCTGACCACAAGCATCGACATTGGTATGTCGTTTGTGCCCTCAGCCGAGGCATTAGGATCTAATAACGTCTCGTATCGCAGTGCTCACGTGGGTGTGCCGTTGGGATGGTATTGGTCAGCCATTCGGGGGGTGCCATGGCAGGGATCTGACCTGGTCGTTCAAGAATAAGGATGTCTAGCGTGTTCGATCCTGATCCACACGGTCCTTACTGACCTCGGCTACGACTCTGCTTGTGCTCGTGTCTTTGCTCTGTTATCATGTACCCTGCATTGCATGCACTGTACCGCCATCAACTGTCCATTCTCCTTGGCTTGCCTCACAAGAGCCCTTGGTTCTGAGCGATACCTGCCTGCTGCTAATGGGCCGAAATTGAATCCACAAGACCCTCCTGTGTCCGCCATACCCCCATCAACATTCCCCAATACGAAGCTTCTGGTAATAACCTGATTCTGGGTCTTATGGTGTAAGTGCGGTATCACCACTCGTGTACATGAACGTGCTGGCAAGTGGATTTAGGAGAGGACAAATGTTTGACTGAATGTGGTGACGTAATCCGAGTGGCGGAGTGGGCGGAGTAACAGATGCGCTTATCGGGAGTGGAGCTCGTGACCAACATCGACCGACTTTCCCCGGCTCGGTGTAACTAACTCTATTTGTCGTCGCCATCGAACCAAGTAATAAATGCATATGCATAAGTTATCACCTAGATCGCTTGGTCCCAGTCTTCATGAGTTTTGACGAAAAATTCTCATTTTGAACCGGGTGACCGCATCTCGCGCGCGTGAGCGCGCCGCAGTTCACGGGATTGTGTCCGTCCGTCGCGCCAGGAGCGGGGTGCACCTCCGAGCCGGACGGCTCCGAGTCCTGGCCTTTATTATAGACTATGACCATCTCCAGGCTCCTCTCGTGCCAGCATAGCACTCAACGCCCTTTCAATCACTAGTCTACCCCGCTGAGATGACCTCGCCAAACGGGCTAATATGTTTCACCAACTGCTTGCTCCCAATGCAGGATGGTAGTCTCATCGAAAGGGATCTTTGGATCGACGAGCGGAGAGGCCTTGTGCTCGACTCTCAGGTACGCGAAATTGACTCGCGCAAGGAAATATATTTCTCACTCGATGTACTGTAGCAAACGTTCTTCTCCAGGAAGCAGCGACCCGAAAGGATCATAGATATGGGAGGAAATATTGTCAGCCCGGGATTCATAGACATTCAAATCAATGGCGCTTATGGTTTTGACTTCTCCGTATACGAAGGCGACTCAGACGTCTATCGCCGTGGACTACAAATTGTCTCAGAGAAGATCGTGGAAACAGGAGTAACATCGTATGTAGATCACCCTTTACTTAGTCCTGCTCTGTCCCAAATCGATTTACATGCCAACACAGACTTGTTCCTACGATTATCGTAAGTATTTGCGCGCTGTTCTCATGATTGTCCTGAGGATATCGCTTGTTAGACTCAGGAGAAATCGCTCTATCCGATTTTGCTCTCGCTCCTTCGCCCTTGCACCAACCCTAGGGGCGCGACGTTTCTGGGATGGCACGTAGAGGGTCCGTTCATACATCTAGCAAAAAGGGGAGCGCATGCCCCCCTACATATCCGGTCTCCTCCGAAAGGGTTCGCTTCATTCGAGGAGATGTACGGGGTGGACAACCTCGCCATCAAGGATGACTGGCTCATGGATAGAGACGCTACCCTTGGCGTGCGCATCATAACTGCGGCGCCAGAAATTAATGGTGTACTAGACGCAGTACACGAACTCGATCAACGTGGGATCGTGTTCTCTATTGGGCATAGGTACAGTACATTGAGTCGCGCCTTTACCGAATGTCTGTTTGTTTGCTGAGGGCGCGCGTCTAGTATTGCTACGTCAGATTTCGCGACGGAGGCCGTGCGCCGTGGCGCACGCCTTATCACCCACCTCTTCAACGCGATGCCTCAACTGCATCACCGCGACCCGTCGATCATCGGTCTTCTCGGTGCTTCCCCTCACATAAGCCCTCCGTTTTCGCCCACCACAAGTCCTCCGACCTCGCCCCCGTCTCCCGCATCTCCCGCATCTCCCGCATCGCCGGCTTGTAGTTCTTCGAGTCAAGTGTCACTGCGCATGACAACGAAAGCGCAAAGCGAGGCGTTCGATGACCACGAAACGCCGCCTCAGACTCCCATATTGGCTGCTTCGCACGTCCGGGGCCGGGCGGCAAGACTCGGGCCGCACCTTGAGAAGGGTCAAGTAGCAGACCTAGAGTTCGAGAGACCGTTCTACGAACTTATCGTTGATGGCATCCACTCGCACCCGAATTCAGTTAGAGTATGTCTCTGGTCGGCTTGTATGATGTCCTATTGATCATGGCCGCAGCTAGCGTACAACGCGTACCCCGAAGGGTGCATTCTGATTACAGACGGTAGGTTCTCGTCCGATGTGCCCCATATCCGTTTTCCGGTTACAGCGCCGTCGTAGCTATGAAGATCCTGGATCCCCATCTCAAAGACGGAGTACACGAGTGGCGTGATGGAAAGCGCTTCGTGAAGGAAGGAGTCAAATTGTATCTCGAGGGCACAGATACCCTCGCTGGCAGGTGCACCCTAGAGCATGCATCCCCGCGCGATCTATGCTAACCGTTAGCTGCCTTAGCGTCGTCACCTTAGACACCTGCGTCCGCAACTTCTCGCGCTTCACGGGATGTTCTCTAGGTGAAGCGATCAAATGCGTGACGTTTACTCCGGCGCGGTGTCTCGGCATTGAGAATCGGAAGGGCACGCTCCGCCCAGGCGCAGATGCGGACTTGGTCATTCTTGATCGCAGCGGCAATGTGCTCAGCACGTGGGTCGGGGGCAAGGAAGTCTGGAAGAAAGAGTAAAGGTTCGATTGTATGTATGACAAGCATTGAGTGAATGTTCTTGATTATGGGTCGTTGGTGTGAAGATTCTTTGTCGAATGCTGTGTACCATATGCATGTTACAGGGAGCGTAACTGCATAACTATCCCCTCTGAAAAATAAATGAGAAGACAATTGTATGAACAAAAATATAAACATTTTGAATGATGTGTAGAAGTATACTATCCCTGTCAATGCTAACACACAGATCACATACTTAATCACCTTCACATTGCCATTGACATTGTGAGTGATCCCTTTGCCACAGTATGAGATGCTACAAATTTCTCTAAGTGCTATGACCTGCTATGACAAAAATCATGTTTTGCTGATGGTCTTAAGAAATAACACCATTGCACCATGCCTCCATAATTGCCTTATCCTTATATGGATGTGCTGCTTGGCCAACAAAAGTGAGTTAATTGATAAAAAGGAGCAAGAGGGACCCACAGTTTGTACCATTAAATGGGTATGCATCTTCAAATAGTTCTGGATCATACTCTTGGTCTTGGTAAATTCAGAGTGAGTAAACAATGAAAGAGAAAGGACAAGCAACAAACCATGGCCACTCATCAGTGCTCTCCCAATGGCCATCTGTGTTTCCAAATCTGCATCTTCAGGCCATGGTGGCACTTGGCATGTACTCTCAATGGCCTGTGTGTGATCTGGCCTTGCCCCTTGATCCAGATTTTGTGATCTTTGAGCCATTACTCTGGCATATATCTTCTCTCTTGGTGAACCCTTTGTTGGCACAAGCTTCCAGTAGAGCAGTTCCATTAACTCCATGGTACAATTCATGATGCTGAGAACATTGTGACTGACTGGCCAAAATATGAGCCATTCTCATCTAATTCCTCCTGCTGTCAAGCATTATCTGACCCAACAATTTTGATGAGACCATCCAGAGTTGACAAGGACAGTGTCACAGCAATGAACACATATGTGTCAAGCGAGATATGGACAAATGCTTCAACTGTGCAAATTCAGACACTGTTCCAGAAAACAAACCCGCTGGACTTACAAAACGTGAGATTGGATGAATCATTGAGCATGAAGCCCCTGTAGGGAATGATACACAATTCTTTAATAATCATGTATTCCTTGAGAAGAGACTCAGTAGGTCTGACTAATGTCCTAGTGGGAACTTCACTTACAACCTCTTTTGGATCTCCCGAGCGAATGGCATTGACCCAATGAGCCAGTTGATGTGTGTACTTGACGGTCTTCGTTAAAAGACAACCTTCGGCAAGGTCAACACTGCCATCGGCTCTGTGCCTGGACGATGAGCTCACAACAGTACGCAATGCATGCCGAATTTCAGGAAGATCACCCAATGCTGGAACCTTCGCAAAGGGCCTGACAGTGATGTGGCGATCTTTTGTCAAAAACGACATGGCAGATGAGTGGTGTTGTACAAGTCAAGTCGACTTGAGGTCAGAGCAGTCACGTCAGGTCTAGACTGGCCGCGGTCCAGTTCGCGAACATGTCGGACCAGGTTCACACACAAACCGGACCCAATGTTCAGGTTCAGGTTCATGCATCTGGCTGAACAGGACCTCAACTGGAATCTGGGTTCAACACCCTGGGCGAACTAGGACCTGAGGTTCGAACCCGAACCTTGAGAGTACTAGTAGGGTTGTAATATTACTATAAGGTAACAAGTCGAGACTACAGAAAACCGCGCGAGGCAAACCCAGTAACCAGCAGTTTTGACACGCGCTGAGGATGTTTCAGAGATGTCCTTCAAACGTCACCCGATTTGAAATGCAGTTTAAGTATACGTTTCAAAGGCTTTGGACCTTGATGGATTTACAAAGACGTACGGTAAATGCGAATCTTCGCATAGGATAACAGATTAAGCAGTGCCCTCTAGGAACTGAGACCCCTCGTCCGTACAAGCGCGAGCTGAACCAACATGGGAAGCCTTGGAAATGCGCCATCCCAGTGCAGCTTCGAGTTGGTCACAACTTACATATGAGGGCAAAGGTCATTGATGCACTCCCTTGGTAAGCTTTGCGGCGAACTTCAGCCGATAGCCCAAGACTAGCCAAGCGGTGGTAGTTGAGGTACATCAGACGGTTCGGATAACATGTAGGCACTGACAAAGACTTCCTTGCTGCGGCCCTTCAACGAAGCTGCGGTCGCTTGGAAAATTCTTTAGGCCTTCGCTTCCCAACTGACGCCACATCCACATCCAGAATCAACAGCTTGAGGATTGTTTACAACACGGAAAGAGCTGCCGATGAGCTCGGTGGCGAGATCGATCGTCGAACCTCGCAAAAGAGCGAGAAAGTCTACGTCTACGACGACACGGGCCTGAGTCACGACTGGGTGCTCAAACTCACTTGAACGTTTCTCAGTTTGGGGCAGAAAATACTGCAATGGATCATCACGTACTAGTCCTCGAGGGCGCGCCGATGTGTAAGCTCCATTTTATATTGATATCCATGGCAGCCGCCCGATTCGACGGAAATTCTCAGAGTTGGGTGGTCTGTGCGAAGGCACGGAGTACAGAGTGTGGTCTGTATGCGATCCGGGGGCGCTCAGGCTGTCTGGCCCACATGAGGCGTTCACCAGTCGCCATCTCCGAAGATAGGGCCTGTGAGATACGGTCAGAGGTGGGTAAGGTGGCAAGTCTGTAGCGGCAGTTTCGAGCCTGCGAAAGCTCTCGTCAGGGGGCTTACCGCTACCCCGACTGTCGACCTTCTGAGTTCATGTAGGAGCCTCCCAGTCTTAAGGTCCTATCGAGGGGGTTGGCCTAATGGCGCGACCCCGGATAGACTGGTTGCAAGATGGGGCTGGGCGAGTGGGGGAGGGGGATGCTTCCCTTCCAGCTATATGTAGCCACCTTCCCGGCACATGTGCCAACCACGGCCGTTTCCAGCACCCAATGCTTTAAGGCACCCCTGTGGCGGCGATTCTTCGGGCCCATATGATCCCCATGCGTACAACACCGCATGGGACCCCCTTTTGCTATCTCTGAGCTGGGATCCCCGCGAGGTACAGAGTGAGTGGCATAACTGTGTTATATGTGCGCTTCGATGGGACGAACAAAGGCAGCAAGCCAGTGGCACTTGTGGAGGAGATTGAAATACTTCACGTTTACACTTCATATGTGGTGGCACGGTAACACGCTTAAAGCTTCTTCTCATCCTTACTCCCTCCATGTGGAACCGGGTTCATGTGCGAAGGTGTCTCGGATGATGAAATGGACTCTTCAGTTGCCAACTGATACACAGTGAAGTGATATCGAGACTATTCGTACCGAGACAGAGGAGTCTTTGATAAACCCCCGGCAGACCCTTACTACAGTACCTCTGCCGACTTTCTCTTCGCTTTCTAATGATGGGATGTGCCCATCGAAAACAGAGCCAACCGGAATAAGGACAGCATGAACTTGAACTTGCTACTGTGATGAGTCGTGGTCGCCATGGGTCGGTTAATAAGTGGAATAAAACAAATCCGAATGCTCAAAAAGGTGTTGGAATGCATGTTCAGTTGTTTATATGGCCAGCAATGCACTACGAGATGAGGAATTGCTCGGATCATGCTAGTGGGAGGAGAAAATAGCTAGAGCACAGGTGTCCATTGTGGCCCATATGGACCGCAATGGACATCTGGTGTATAGCCGAATACGAGCAGAAAAATGCAGAGTCTGCATTTTTCTGCTCGTATTCGGCTAGCGCGGACACGAGACAAAGATGAGGTATAGTACGGAGACACGTATAGTAGGGGAACTATGCCAAGCCATATGCCAAGCCACAGAGACCCGGGAACCCATCGGACTTGCATCTTGAGGGGCTTGAAGGGCTGCGTAAGCTATGAGTGTCATAGACGGACGGCTTATGGACTTGGAGGAATGGGGACTTACGGGACCATGGGAC
>WNFO01002950.1_pt1 | contig 16041 bp, 11 predicted proteins | sample 5400251 | NCBI WGS metagenome assembly WNFO01 (sample SAMN13153354, study PRJNA577476) | soil metagenome | isolation source: 100 cm saprolite under Madrone tree | place: USA:California | collected 2016-06-14 | reverse complement strand
GAACTTATCTGCCGTCATATTTTGGCTTCAAACAGCATCTGGTAGGCGAAAAGGCCTGGTGCAAAGTGCGCGAGCCACTGCCACGCCGGACGGGCGCGTCCGTTAAACCTTCCACCAATGGCTGGATGAAACCGCGTAATGCGATAGCCCGCAGCCTCGATCAATGCGCGCGCCGTCTTCGTCGTAAAGAATCTCAGGTGAGTGTGGTCTAAGGTACCCCATGGCTCATAATTGAACTGACCGAATAAGATCTTTAATCGCGTAACCCAATGAACTACATTTGGCAGGGAGATGACCAATGCACCGCCTGACGTAAGAACTTCCCTCAACTGCAGCAGGGTCGTGTCCGGCATCACCAAGTGCTCCAGCACATCCCCGAGAAGCACGACGTCGAATCCCCTTTCAGGAAGGCCAGCAACCCAGTCCGGCGCATCTAGATCCAAGACATACACTTCCTGACAGAAGGCGCGTGCTCGCTCCGCCGCAATGGGGTCAACCTCGATACCGGTTACGCAACAACCTCTTTCCACCAAGTCCCTCGACATATACCCCGTCGAACACCCAACCTCAAGTACGCGTCTCCCGTCGCCGACCCACTCCAGCAGAAGACGGTTCCGATCGTATTCATCCCGAGGCTTCACATTACTGCCCTCGTAACGAGAGCTGGCCTTCGAGTGCCCAAACGGTCCGCAGCCAACGGCATCGCTGGGATTGCGGCGCGAATCCTCTGCCCTGGTCAATTCTTCACCGGTAGCTTTGAGCAAGTGATCGCTCCTCGGGTGTCAGAACCAGGAACCACGCCACGAGCACAAAGCACAGAATCGTCCCCAGCAGGAAAACGCCCTTCACGAGCGGGCCCTGAACCAAGGCGGCCAGCGCCAGAATCAACACACCCATGGCTGGCAGGAGCGCCGTCCGCAGCCGAATCGGGCTCTTGTCAGGCAGAAAGCGTTTCGCCATTCCAAACAAGAACAAAACCTCAACCGCCACGCGTGCGAACCAGGCGATGGCCGCGCCTTCGATCCCCCGCGTGACGATCAGCCACCAGAGCAGGCCCAAATATAAAGGAAGCTGGATGAGATGCAGCATGGCGGTCAGGTTAGGTCTCCCTGCGCCCTGCAAAAGGGTGAAAGGCACGTACGCCAGGCTGTTGATGAACACGCCCACCGCGAGCCATTGCAGCACGCGAAAGCTGTGCTGCGCGAATTCAGCTCCGAGCCAAAGGTTCAAGCCATCCCGTGCCAGCGCGACGGTGCACAGCAGGATCGGAAACAGCACCAGAAAGAGCGATTTGACGCTTCGGCCGAAGAGGAGCGCGGTCCGCTCGCGGTCCTTTACAAAGCCTGCGGAGAACGCCGGAAACATGACTCCCATGAGCGCGCCGGGAAGCAGCAAGAATTTTGTAACGACCTCATAAGGAGTTGTGTAGTACGCGACCGCGGTCACAGAGACTAGTGCACTGATCAAAAAGCGGTCGAAGGTGAGCATCAGCGGCCCGACCACGTTGCTGACCGTCATCCACCCGCCGAAGCGCAGCAGCGGGCCGACGGCCGACCGCTCCCACGCAATCGAGCGTCCCAAGTCTGGCAGAACCCGCAGGCATACCAGCAGATGAGCGGCCCAAGCGGCGATCCGCCCAGCGACCAGCGTGCCAACCACCGGAACCAGGCTCTTTGAAAACGGCAATACCAGCAGCGGCCCGGCAAACGTGAACACGCCCATCGGAATCCGCAGCGCGTTGATCAGCCCAAAGCGCTGGTGCGCCTCCAGCAACCCGCGCAGGCCAGCGGTAGTGATCACGAAAGGAAGGGAAAGTCCCAGCAACCGGAACGATTGCAGCGCCTCCCCCTGCAGCGCGGCCGGGATGTTCAATCCGTGTCCGGTCAACCAGGGCGAAATCAGCAAGATACACGCAGTTCCGGCGAATCCCAGCAGCATCATTAATAGAAGAGACGTCCAGGCCAGGGAGGGAATCTCCCGTTCCTCCGCCGCCCCCAATTTCCGCGCCACCAGTTGCGTCAGCGCGCGGCCCAGCCCGAGGTCAAACAAGCTGGCATAGCCGATCAGCGCCCAGGCCAGCGTCAGCACCCCAAAGCGTTCCTTGCCCAGCCCTCGGATCAGGATGGGAATGCAGACGACCGCCACGATCATCGGCGCGCCGTTGCCGATCAGGTTCCAAATCGTATTTCGCGCCAGTAGCCGCCCGCTCGTCAGGTGCAGGTTCCCGCGGGTTTCAGGGTTTGTACTTGCAAACCCTGAGCTTCGCTTTGTTGAGGTCTCAGCCATGAATGGATTTTGCCTCACGCCGCGCCATTGCGGGCGCCCGCCACGGCCGCGTATACATTCTCCGCCGTTTGCACCGCTTCCAAGTCCGCTTCCACCATCATCTTGATCAATTCCTCGAAGCTGACCTCGGGTTTCCAGCCGAGCTTTTCCCTCGCTTTCGTGGCGTCCCCGCAAAGGAAGTCCACCTCGGCCGGGCGGATCAGCTTCGGATCGATTTCCACGTAATCCTCCGAAGGCAGTCCCACCGCATCGAACGCCGCCTCCACCAGCTCCCGGACGCTGTGCGTCTTCCCCGTGGCCAAAACGAAATCGTCCGGTTCCGGCCGTTGCAGCATCATCCACATCCCCCGCACATAGTCTCCCGCGAAGCCCCAGTCGCGTTTGGCCTCGAGATTCCCCATGGTCAGTTTCTTGGCTAAGCCGCACTTGATCTTCGCCACTTGGTGCGTCACCTTCCTCGTGACAAACTCCATGCCCCGCCGCGGTGATTCATGGTTGAAGCCCATCGCCGAGCACGCAAACAGCCCATAACTCTCGCGGTAATTCACCGTTACGTAGTGGCCGAACACTTTGGCAACTCCGTAAGGACTCCGCGGATAAAAGGGAGTTTTTTCTGTTTGCGGCGTCTCACGCACCTTCCCGAACATCTCCGAACTCGAAGCCTGTAGGAACTTCGCCTTCGGGCAGTGCCTGCGTATCGCTTCCAGGATGCGGATCACTCCGAGTCCTGTCACATCGCCCGTGAGCACCGGTTGGTTCCAGGAGACCGGCACGAAACTCTGCGCCGCCATGTTATATACCTCGTCCGGTTGTACCTCATGAATGACGGTATCCAAAGATGATTGGTCCGTAAGATCGCCTTCAACCAATTCGAGATCATCCATGAACGGTTCAATGCGGTCAAACTTTTTGACGCTACTGCGCCGAACTATGCCGAAGACCTCGTACGCTTTACCCAGCAGTAGTTCGGCAAGATACGAACCGTCCTGCCCCGTGATGCCCGTAATCAAAGCGCGCATTTTCTCTCCTCTTTTGGTAACACAAACGAAACTTGCCCTGCCCAGCCTCCCTTAAATCGTTCCTTTTCAGCGCCTGAAATTGTCTTATCAACTGCGGCACTTATCTGGTATTATAAATGGTGACTTCTAGCCGCATCCGCCGCCAAACCCTTCCATCTCGTCACGGTGACATAAAATCCGTGGTCGCAACTCCTTTAGAATCAACACTTAGGAAACCGCCCATAAGTGTTGATTCTAAACCACTTGCAGAAACACCAAATCCTTTAGATGCAACACTTACGAAAAACCGGGGGGAGGCAGTCTGCCCCCTTCGCGCTCACCACTCCTTGCACGTCCGTGGCGTCCACGTCCACGGCGACGGATCTCTGGATCAGTTCCAGCGAGACGACCACCCGCAGATTGCTCTTTCTCCGTTTCAGGATGCCCTCCAGTCCCGCGAACGGTCCTCCCGTTATCCGCACATGCCGCCCCGCCGCCAGGAAGGGATGTGGCCCCGCGCGCAGACTTTGCGAAAGCCCCGCCTGCAGGATTTCTATTTCGTTATCCGGCAGGGCCGTCGGCAATCCGCCAAAACCGACCAGCCGAACAACGCTCGGAATCTGTACGACGCGCATCCTGTCACGCAACGCGAGCCGCGCAAATACATATCCGGGAAAGAGCGGCAGGTCCAATGTCACGCGACGGTCTTTCCACCATCGCACGGAATTGTAAAGTGGCAGAAAGTGCTCGACGTCTCGCGTCCCCAGCTCTGCCGCGACGCGCTTTTCATGGTTCGCGCATGTGTACGCCGCGTACCAACGCGCCTGCGACATCGCTTGCTCTTGCTCCAGCAAAACTACTGCGCTGTGCTGTCGTTTCAGCACACTCGACGCGCTTCCGGGTATCACCATGGTAGTCGCCACGCATCCACCTCAGGTTGGCCTTACACAGCTTCGCCCCGTCACTTACAGGGCTTTTTGTGACCTAACCCATTTATATTCTTAGACTTATAGCCTGCCCTACGGCTTTTCCGGCCCGCCCGATGGCGTCCCGTACTCGCCGCCCTGACTCGAAGAATCTCTTTCGCCGGAGTCCGTCCCGGCCCCGTTCCGCGAAGCCCAGGGCGTCCGCGCCTTCAGCATCGCGGCCACTTCCTGCGCCAGCAATTTCCGCGGGTCCTGCGGATCGGCCTGATTCCAGTGATTCGCACCAACCACCCACACCACGCACAAGGAAACAGCCAAAAATGTTCCCAGAAATATGATCAGCAAGCGCGGAGGAAACGCTTTCTTTTCCGGGATCGTTCCCGGGTCCAAAACCTTGACGCTGGGCGTCTCTTTCGCCTCTTGCACTTTGGCGAGCTCGTACTGTTCAGTCAGCAACTCGAAGACGGTTTCCTGTATCTTCGCTCGCCGGTAATAATCGGCGTACTTTGCTCCCAGAAGGGGAAGGCTATGAATCGTGGGATAAGGCAGTTCACTGTTAAGAGCAGTGGGGGAATCGCCGGGCTGGCCACCGGCAGGCGCTACAGCGCGATCACCGCTAGCCTTCGCGCCCCCGAGCTTCTCAAGCTGCTTGCGAAGTTCCCCGACACGAGCATTTAACGAACGGACGCGAGGATTGTTGTCGGTATAGATCTGGCGGAGTCCTTCGAGCTGCGATTGGGCGGCGATCATCTCGCCTGCAATCGATCCGGCCGCGTCCAGCATCGCCTTACCTTCCTGCTGGATGTCCAGGGTATTGTTCTTGCTGGAAAACTGCGCGAGATCGTTGACAGCCAGATCGAGATCTCGTTTTGCAACCTTGAGGCGGTCCTCGAGGAATACGCGTTCGCGATGTGCCGAGGAGGTCGACAGCTCAGAGACCAGCGAATTCAACTCATCGACGTAGGCATTTGCGAGAGCAGCGGCGCGCTGCGGACTATGATCGGTGACGCTGATGGTGATGATGCCGCTCTTGCGGTCTTCCGAAATCGAGGTGTTTTCGTCGAGTTTTGTCCGCGCGTCCACAATCAGCCGCTTACCGTAAATATTTCTCAGATTAAACTGCTGTATGAGCCGATCTTGCGCGGTCTGGCTTCTCAAAACTCCGACAAACAGTGCGCCAGAGCTCTTCACACCGAGCAAATCGCCGGCCACAGATCCAAGTCCACCTCCAACTTTCGATGCCATGGCTGCCATCATCGCTAGGCCTGAGGAAGATTGCGTGTCGGGTGGCATGAGCTGCGCAGTCGAGGTGTAGGACTTAGGGATCAAGAATGCAACCAGCGTTGAAATAATCAGACCAAGTGCCGCTGCTCGAAGAAAAATCCGGCGATGTTCCCACAGTAAACGCAACCGCTCTGCCTGCCACTCGCGCGAATCCTCGATCGGCATTTCGGGCAGCGAAACCACTCCCGTGGCGGGCTGTAGCGCCGCCTCAGGCTGCTGTTTAGTGGCCGTCTGAGTCACTTCTTACCTTGCCTCTATTCTTTCCTCTCATACTTCATTGGCGCCTGCTCACTTCCATGAACGAGGCCAGAACGTGAGCTGGATCGAAGTCGTTACGTTCGATCTTGGTAGTGGGTCCAACACCGGGTAGTTCCACTTTTCGTACTGCACTGACCCCGAAAGCGTCATTGCGGCACCCAACCAAAAATCGGCCTTCACCCCTCCGTCGTTCAACGTTCCTCCCTGCGGGAGATAAAGAGTGCTGATTTTCTGGTGCCGGTAATTAAATTGAATCTTGTTGCGTGAGGTGAGCCAATAGGTGCTCCAAGCCTGCTCGCCCTGTCCAGCGCGTCCCAACCAACTGCCAACAATGTTGCCGAGGTTTGTGTAAGACCCATCCGGGTACTCATTGTTCACATAAAAGCAGCCATTGCAGCCCGGAAAATCGGGAGGTGCCGTCGATCCCCCTTCCACTCGTAGGTCAAGCTTAGGAATCCCTGGAATCCGAGGCATATATATGCCCCCTCTGATCGCAGACTTGCGGGGGTAGCCCAAAGGGGAAAACTCATCTTCATCAAAGGCGTCGCCGTAGAATGTCAACCACTTGCGAAGCCTGGGAATCCTGTAGCTGAAGTCTACTCCCGAGCGCCGATCCCCCGGATCATCGACGCCACCTTGAGTGGCAGCATTCCCGAGAGAGTAGCTTCGCAAAAAAGTGTGCAAAGTCAGCGCGCCCGGACCACCGGCAAAAACAGTCGTAGTCGAAACGCTAAACTCAAAGTTCGGCGTAGGCTTCAAGCTAATTTTTTGTCCTTGCAAGTAAGGCTGCCGATCTAATGGATGACCAAACTGCCCTACGATACCTGTGTTGGTGTGGAAGACAAAGTAATGGCCGTCGAACTGCCCGAGAAACCACTCGAACCGGATGGGCCCCAGCCAACCCAGGACGCTGGGGAGCTTAAATGGTGAGACGCGATTAATTCGAAACATGTTTGCGGGCTCGGCGTTGTCGCTGAACATCAACGGCCCGCCTTCGGTGGGGCTCCACCAAAGGCTCTGTTTGCCGAAAGAAACCTGCCAATTCTCAAAGTTCATACCAACATAGGCATCAAGCAATCGAAGTCGATTGACGGTGGAAAACGGCGTAGCGGGCGGAACTCCCGGAATGTTATCGACCGAAGCAATGAATTGTCGCGCGCCATCGGGCTGAGCTGAAGCTGACGGAGAGTGTTGGTATTCAGCGCGCACATAGCCGACCCAACGCCCGGCTGTTGTCCAAGCCGAAATACCATCGACGGAGTTGAACCCTTCCTGGTACGGCCTGCCGAAATCATTAATCAGCGTCTGCCCAAAGTGATTGCCGTCTGTGAGAGGCTCTCCGGAGACTGCTGTAACTCGCGCGTAAACAGATTCGACGCGCCCGTGGAAAGGTCCGTTGCCACTCCTTCCTTCGATTTCGTCGCGAAATTCTGTTTCGAGTAAACGATAAGTCTTCTCTGCCTCAGGCCCGCCTCTCCCTTCCTCGTCTACTCTTTCGGCTGCTTCATTCAAGAGGCGTGCGCACTCATTTCGCGTCCAAGGCTTCATCCCTTCGAATGCGCTATCGATCAAACCCATGGCTGTCAAGCGGTCGAGAGCTGGATAGACCCAGCTATCCAACGGGACATACGGCGAGCCTTGATTGGCCGGGGAGGAGTTTCCTTCGCCGCGAAAGACTTGGCTGATTGATCGCCATTCCCCGCCGCCGAGTTCCGAATCATGATGGCGGCTATAAATATTTTGTGCCACGAGGTTGCCAATCACAGTGCCCACGAGCACGTCTGACGGAAAATGCTGATGAGCGCGCACACGAGAAAAACTGACCAGGGACGCCAAGCCATACGCCATTGCTTTTGTGAGTGGGCCGGGGTATTCGTGCGCGACGACTCCTGCTATAGACCATGCCGCTGCAGCGTGCTCGGACGGAAAAGAGGTGCCGCTGCTCTGAAAAAATGATCCGCTGCCATCGCCTTGATAGGGGCGTTCCCGTCGCAACGAATACTTCAACCCCTCCACCATCACCAAACTGTTCAAGGCAGCTTCGCCCGCGAGGAAGCCAGTCTCACTCCAGTGCTCGTTGTGTTTCACGTGACCCAGCACCCACATTCCTCCGGCCCCGCCGACAAGTGCTGCTACGCCTGCGTTCGATAGAGTTTTGTAGTGACGGATCGTCGTCGGACTTTGCGACAGGTGTTTGCTGAAATCGCGGTCCGTCACGAAGAGCCCCGCAGTGATGCCACTCAGCGGCACCAGCCACTCGGTATCCGAGAACCGGAGCCGTGCCGGGCTCATCCAGATGTGTTCTTGGTCCCTGAGGAAATCGTTTGCTAGGCCCTTAAAGCTGCGCCGAGATGCCGTTGCGTACGTCTGATGGAAATCGCGTGGATCCTCTTGCCGTTCTGTTTTAGCCTCTCCATGGTTCTCTGAGGAATGACTAGATAGCCGGGCACTCTCATCTTTAGCCTCTGCGGCCCGCTCTTGTTGAGCACAATAAGCCTGTGCTGTCCAGTCCAGACTGGCCACCAGCAGTCCCATGCCCACGAAGATGCTGTTCTTCTTCACTTGCGATGTCCCCAGTTATGGCTTGATGTAAGCCACCGTCAAAGCTGCAGAAGACGCAATCTGCGCCGCCTGCATGATCGTTGCCCAATTGCGTCCACCAATCTTTGGAGCAAGCTCTGGCACGACAATCGAATCGCCCGGTTTCAATGTTGCATTCAACGGATTACCCGACCACCACGAATCCGAGTTATTTTTTGCCCCCAGCACCGAGCCATCGCCTCGCACGACGAAAACCGCTTTCTTGTTCGCAAGCTGTGTCAATCCTCCAGCCTGGCTGAGATACCAATTAGCGCTCCTGCCGGGGACGTATGCGACCGCCGTTGGATTGAACACCTGGCCGGTCACAGTGACGTAATTTGTGGTCTTGGGAACGACAAGCACGTCGCCGTCACGAAGGGGAACGTCTGCTGCCGTGTTGCGCCAGGAACGCACATCCGGGCGAATGCGAATGACAACACGGCCGATGGGCGCAGTAGCCTCCAGCTGGTCGAGCGTCGACTGCGTTTGTGCAATCGCCGTCATCTTGGCGTTTTTCTGATCCGTGTCCGCTTCAGGCAAGGACTTCAAGTAAGTTTGCTCGGCCTTCACTCGTTGCACGAGCTCCAAATGCGATCTCATTTCAAGGTCGCGGACTTCGCGCCGGACTAAGACGGCGCCGTATGGATACGCCTCCGAACCGAACCCTCCGCTTCGCAACAAAATGGAACTCAGCCGCTCACCGGGCCCGATTCCATAAGTGCCTGGGTGCAGAACCTCCCCTCGTACCGCAACGGATGCGCCAATGTCGTTCCAGCGCGGAAGCTGGCGTATCGTCAGAATGTCTCCGTCGCGTAACGGCACATCGTTCTTCGCGTCTCCACTCATCGCTGCCGCAAGGTTAACCTCAAGACGTTCACCGGCGCCCTTTTGAACTCCCTTCGTCTCACTCTCGAAGCGGGCCAGATCGGCACTCTCCGCATACGCGCTCCTCTTTAATCCACCGGCCACGCGAACCAGTTCTTCGACGCGCATATTCGTTGTGAGGGGATACCGTCCCGGCTTGGCCACCTCACCCTTGATGTAAACCGTCGGGGGATCGACGCGCGTAGCATTGCGGTGCACCAGCAAACGGTCGCGCGGCTGCAGAAGAATATTGTCAACTGGATTCCCTGCGAGGGCTTCGCGAAGGTCGACGCTGAGAATTCTCATCGTGCCGTCGGGCTGCGTGCGGAAAAGCTGCGCGGAGTCAAGCGAAGCATCCTGCGTGACGCCGCCTGCCAGGTAGACCGCGTCTTTCAGGTGCGCCTGACCCGAGGTGCGGTACTTCCCAGGCTCCCGAACCTCCCCGCCGATCCAAACTTCCGGCGCGGGCTCAAAATCGTAGCGGCTGAACACACGAACGGTGTCGAGCCGCTGCAGCTTCGGCGCAGATGCAGGATTTGCCAAAGCCGCAGAGAGATCAAAACTCTCGACGCTGGGGCGAAAGTCCGGCGCGTTTAGCCGGACGATCTCGGCATAGTGCGGCGCGGGCTCCGGCAATAAGTCTTTGTATGACGCGACGACGTCGGACAATTTCATCCCTTCTTTGTAGGAATAGCGGCCGGGCCGCAGCACGTGTCCCTGCACGTAGATCGCGTCCTCGTTGTACGGAGCTATCGGAAAGATATGAATTTCATCGCCATCGCTGACCCTGAAGGAGTCGAGCTGTTTCTTGACTGCATCCGTGTCCCCCGCAGGCGAGAGATCCAAGGTGAGCATCGTACGCTTTTCGTGCGCCTCGACACGCTGGACTTCAACATGGCGCAGCGTCGCCGTCGGCAGGATTCCACCGGCCAGCTCGAGCACGTCCCCAAGCGTAGTTTCGCCCTGCAACTCGTAGATCGCCGGCCGTCGAACCATTCCGTCCACCTTCACCTGGGGTCCGATGGAAGGGACCAGCAGCGTGTCACCATTCTCCAAATGGCGCATGTCGGAGCGAACTCCATGCAGGAGCAAGTCATACGCGTCCACTGTTTCCACAAGCTGCTTGCCACGATAGTGTTTGAGCGCGCGCAGCGAACCGCGGGGCGTTACTCCGCCCGCAGCAAACAACGCATTCAGCGCGGTTGAAAGCGAGCTGATGTCGTACGCGCCGGGTGCAGCTACATCTCCAACCACGTAGACACGAACCGTGCGCAACCGCGAGAGTGAAATATCCGCCGAGACTTCACGAAATTGCGTACGTAAAGCTCTTTGGACTGATTGCTGAACTTCCCCAAGCGTCTGCCCGCTTACAAGCAATGGGCCGGCTTCCGGCAGGGAGACGCGGCCCTCCCGGTCCACGACTCGAACCAGGCGCTGCGAAACGCTTCCCCAAAGATCAATTGAGAGGCCATCCCCGGGCCCCACGACGTAATCCGGGCCAACAGGGAGGTCCATGGGAATCGCTTCGGGGTCATTCACAGTATTGCGGAAGACCTCCAACCCAAAACGCTCGGTCGGCCGCTGGTGCGCGGAGGCTTGTACATACATGTCAAACAGCGAAGGAATGTCGACGTAAGGATTTGCCCGGTGAACCATTCTGACGGGCGTCACATCCTCCTCGTTGGCCCTCCCCTGCGCAGCCCTTGGGCGAAGCGGCTGTTCCATTCCGTTCTTATCTGTGATCGCTTCGCTGCCGCTAGTTCGTTCTAGAGGCACGGAGGAACCATCCCGCCCAAGCGGCAAACCGTCTATCGCGCCGGAGCTCTGGGGTTGAGAGCCAGCAAAAGGATTTGTGTCGCGCTTAATTGGGCTGGAAGTCAGTTCAAGCTCCGTTGGAAAACTCGCACCATCTCTCAGTTCCGGGCCTTGCGGTAATCCGTCGGCTTGCAGAATCCGCGACGTATTCTGCGATGGTATTTGCTCTGGCGCCCCTTGAGGATTCGCCTCAGGTGAAGGCATCGCTCCTCGAATGCGCATCTTTTGCCGGCGGTCTGTGGGGGACTGCTGCGGACAGTCTTCGTCGCGGCGTGGATCGCACGTCGCCGTGCGTTCTATATCTTGGTCATTCTTTTGAGGACGAAGCGACTCTGTATCTTCTTGCGATTCAATCTGCACCAGACGTCTCGCCCGCTCCTTAAGAACCAATTCCCTTTCTTTTGCAAAGTCCGAGTCCGGATTCGGTGTCGGCATCAGGTATCCGTAGCGTTGCAGAAGCCGTGTTGCTACCGAACGAAACGCCACGTCCTGCTCCAAGCGTTCAAAGATTGCTTGGTCCGTCAGATTCGAATCCTCGACGACTTGGCCGTTATCCGTCGCCTCCTTCGCCACCCAGCGCTTCAATTCCACCAGGAGCCCTTCATCCTTAACCAACACCGTTCGAATCTGCCTTGCCGAAGCCGCCACCCGGCCCAGATTCTCTTGGGCAAAATCGGCGGGTTCTTCAACACCATAGTTGTTCCGGCCTGGTTCGCGCGTCCCGCGCGTCCTATCGGCCCCCTGCTGCGCGTAAGCTGGCGCGCAGAACAAGAACACCAAGGATAGATAGGAGATCGTTCTTCCGAATTGCGTGTAGTTCAACATAGTTTTGCCCCTTTGCTGGGCATGAAATCTTTTAATTCGCCCCATTCGCGACCATCCTCGTTCGCATCGCGTTCAAAATCCCTTCTTCAGACGCCTCGATATTGTTGGAATGAATATCGAGAGAAGCCCAGTAGTAAACGATGTAGTTGTTCTTCGGCGCGACCGCGATGACGCGCACCTCCGGATGCTCACGCAGCAGATCGTCACAGATGCGGGGTCTTATGCCCGGCTGATCGAGCGCAATGACCACAAAATTTGGCAGAGTTCTCTTTACGCTCTCGGAAATCTCCGACTCCTCGGTGACTTCCCCGACAATTTCGATGTCGGGTTGATCCGCGAACGTTGCAAGTATGACTTCCCTCATGAGCCGAGGACGATTCGCTACGAGGACCCGGATAGCTTTTTCCATTGCTCACCCCGCACGGCTAGCGTCGGTTTACCAAGTGTCAGTCCACCAAGTGGACATTCGACAAGTGTCCCTTTGTCAGCTAGTTAGGGAAAGATTCAAAAAATGGCTATTAGGAGAGACCGGTACTGGGCTGGGTCATGTACCAAGCCGAACTTGGTAGATACCAAAGATGACCTAATCAAATGCACTTAACACCCGTTTTGGAACTGTCGGTCAAAGGTGACAGTGGGATCGACAGTCTGCGGTACTTCTGCGGTACCACTACGGCTAAGCACACCCTATCGGGGCAATGCAATACCCCCAAGATGCAAGAAAACGACACAAAAAGGCCTCCTTTAAAATGAACAAAATGTATATGGTAATTCATAAATTAATTATATCGATTGGAGTAATTTCACTTGACACGGACCAGGCATCAAGTCTAGTTTATGGCCTCCCGACTACGAGCAGGTTACTTGCTTTCTTCGTGACTGGGCCATCGCTCTCGGTCGGAACACCCAGCATCCGAGCAAACAATGGATCCCGTGAGCGAAATCGTCCCCGGCTCCTCCATACGCGTATTGTTGATGATGGAGAATCGTCTGCTACGCGAAGCGCTGATTCGGCTGTTCCGCAAGCGCTCCGATCTTGTCGTCCTCGGTCACGACGGGCCAGCCGACGCAACCACTTCCCAGGCACTTGAGACTCAATTCGATGTGCTCGTCACCGACTCTTTCCAAACCATGTGGCCCGCGGCAAAGTTCGCTCGCGAAACTGGAGGACCAGCTGCTTATAGGGCCGTCCTGATCGGCATGGAACTTGACGAAGAACTATTCATGGCTGCTGTCCGTGCTGGGGTGATGGGTTATCTGTTGAAAGATGCTTCTGCTTCAGACCTGGTTGCCGCTGTGCGCGCCGTCTACCGAGGGGAGGCCGTCTGTCCTCCTCAACTTTGTTCCACCCTATTCCGCTTCGTTGCTCACATGGTCGACGAGATGCCCATCGAGCGCTCGGCCGCCAGACCTGATCTTACTCTGCGACAGCAGCAATTGGTTGCCTTGGTCGCCAAAGGTCTGACGAACAAGGAGATCGCTTCTCACTTGAATCTCTCTGAGTTCACGGTGAGGAATCACATCCATCGAATCTTGAAACAGGTGGATGCCGGGAGCCGAAGCGAGGCCGTGGAAGCAATTCGCGCCCACGGCTACGCGATTAGCTCGTGATCGCTTCCGTGGAAGCTTCTGCCTCCCATAAAACAGGACATTCCTGTTTTCCACAACCGACATTTTCAATCTGGGGCGCCGGCTCTTGAACCGCTTACCAAAGTGACCGCCGAGGTGTACTTTTCTGTCCTCGCTTGACGGTGATGAGGCACTCTGACCGACCAACTTTTTCCTTTGGAGCACTGTTTATGAGCGACACAGAATACTCGTTCCGGTACTGGGTTGTAAACTGCCTGGGATGTCGGAATCCAATTCCTCTTTATGCGGAACCAGTCGGTGTTTCGGCCGTTCCTGCTCCCACGACTGGCGATATCGGACTGCCAGCGGAACGGCCGTATTTTCGCGCTTGGTGCACGGAGTGCGGACGCGAGTATCCTTATCTGTCCGAAGCGATGACTTGGACGCACGAGCCTCCCCTGGACAAACATCATCGCCAGATAGAGTTCACGCGATTTCGCCAGCGAGTGCGCGTCAAACGCGCTCATGTCTGAGCGACATCCTCCCAATGTGAGGCGGCCTTCGACTCACTGGACTCCTCAGGAGCTGTAGTCACGTAGAAGTACGTCGTTCCGCTCTGCACGGTCGAATCGGTGTAAGTGAGAACGGCAACTAGCGAAGAGTTCAACTTCACGTATCCACTCCCGCTCACTGTGCTGCGGTAGACGTTATACCCGGACACCGTCGAGGTACTTGCATTCCAGGTTAGCGTCACGGAATGCTGTACCGGTGTGACACCCGTTCCTGACAGAGAGACCGTAGCAGGTGATCCGGTCGCGTTGCTCACAATGGTGATGCTGCCGCTTACGGCCCCAGCCGTCGTGGGACTGAACTGCACAACGAGGGTGATGGTCTGGGATGGAGAGAGCGTGACAGGTGCACCGCCGCCCGTCATCAAATAGCCAGCGCCGATCAAGTTGATCTGCGAAATTGCCACGTTGGAATTGCCCGTGTTGGTAATCGTGACGTTTTGCGCGGCGGAGGAAGTTCCAGTCGTCACGTTGCCGAAGCTCAGGCTCGTCGGGCTGATGCCCAGAGTGAAGGTTGCGGCGATTCCCGTACCGCTGAGACCCACGGAAGTCGGCGAAGTGGGCGCGTTGCTTACAATTGAGATGTTGCCGGATGCAGAGCCAATCACGTTCGGCAGGAAGGCCACTGTGATTGTCGTCTGTTGTCCTGCGTTCACATTCAAGGGCAGCGAAAATCCGCTTACGCTGAAAGCTGAGCCAGTCGCAGTCACTTGAGTGATGGTCAACGTGGCCGTACCAGTGTTCTTGATGATCAAGACCTGGGACAAGCTAATGCCTACCACACCGTTTCCAAAGTTGATGGAGGTGGGATTAACCTGAATAGTAGGCGCTGGCGCGGGATTCACCGCCAGTGTCGCGGCCGGGGTCGTGTAGCTCGCCGCCGTCGCTCCCGCGATGTTGGCCCCGTTCTTCCGCCACTGGTAAGCGAGCGGCGCCGTTCCTGTCGCCACCACCGTGAACGTGGCCGTCTGCCCCGCCGTCACCGTCTGGTTCCCCGGTTGCGTGGTGATTGCCGGCGCGACCGGGGCCGGATTCACCGTCAGTGTCGCGGAAGCGCTGGTCACCGTGCCCGCCGTGTTCGTCACCACCACCGCGAAAGTCGATCCGCCATCTGAAGTCGTGGTTGCCGGTGTCGTGTAGCTCGCTGAGGTGGCTCCCGCGATGCTCGCCCCGTTCTTCTGCCACTGGTAAGCGAGCGGCGCCGTCCCTGTCGCCACTACCGTGAACGTGGCCGTCTGTCCCGCCGTCACTGTCTGGTTCACTGGTTGCGTGGTGATTGCGGGCGCTACCGGCGCCGGATTCACCGTCAGTGTCGCGGAAGCGCTGGTCACCGTACCCGCTGTGTTCGTCACCACCACCGCGAACGCCGACCCGCTGTCGGATATCGTGGTTGCCGGGGTCGTGTAGCTCGCCGCTGTTGCTCCACTGATGCTGGCACCGTTCTTCTGCCACTGGTAAGCGAGCGGCGCGGTTCCTGTCGCCACCACTGTGAACGTCGCCGTCTGTCCCGCCGTCACCGCCTGGTTCACCGGCTGCGTCGAGATCGCCGGCGCTACCGGGGCTGGATTCACCGTCAGTGTCGCGGAAGCGCTGGTCACCGTACCCGCCGTGTTCGTCACCACCACCGCGAACGTCGATCCGCTGTCTGAAGTCGTTGTTGCCGGGGTCGTGTAGCTCGCCGCTGTCGCTCCCGCGATGTTGGCACCGTTCTTCTGCCACTGGTAAGCGAGCGGCGCGGTTCCTGTCGCTACCACTGTGAACGTCGCCGTCTGTCCCGCCGTCACTGTCTGGTTCACCGGCTGCGTCGAGATCGCCGGCGCTACCGGGGCTGGATTCACCGTCAATGTCGCGGAAGCGCTGGTCACCGTCCCCGCCGTGTTCGTCACCACCACCGCGAACGCCGACCCGCTGTCCGCTGTTGTCGTTGCCGGGGTTGTGTAACTGCTTTACGTCGCTCCCGCGATGCTGGCCCCGTTCTTCTGCCACTGGTAACCGAGCGGTGCGGTCCCTGTCGCCACCACCGTGAACGTCGCCGCCTGTCCCGCCGTCACCGCCTGGTTCACCGGC
>WNFO01004912.1_pt1 | contig 16047 bp, 15 predicted proteins | sample 5400251 | NCBI WGS metagenome assembly WNFO01 (sample SAMN13153354, study PRJNA577476) | soil metagenome | isolation source: 100 cm saprolite under Madrone tree | place: USA:California | collected 2016-06-14 | reverse complement strand
ATCTTGTGGCGCAGGCGTGGGGCGGAAAATTTGTCCGAGCGGGAGACGTGATTCTCCTGACAGAAATGGAACACCACAGCAATCTCGTGCCGTGGCAGTTGTTGGCCGAGCGAACGGGTGCTCGGCTGCGGTTCGTGCCCGTGCTCGATGATGGCACGCTCGACCTCGAACAGCTACCTTCATTGCTGACGAATGAAGTGAAGATTTTCGCGTTCACCCACATCTCGAACTCGCTCGGAACAATCAATCCAGTGTCGGAGTTGTGTGAGAAAGCGCACGCAGTCGGCGCGCTCACGCTGGTGGATGCCGCACAGAGCGCGGGACATTTGCCAATTGATGTCCAGGAATTGGGATGCGATTTTCTAGCCTTCTCCGGACACAAAATGTGCGGGCCGACCGGCATCGGGGGGCTTTACGGACGTGCCGAAGTCCTCGACTCGACACCGCCATGGCACGGCGGCGGCGAAATGATTGTCACCGTGACTTTAGAAAAGAGCGCGTTCAAAAAAGCGCCGCATCGATTTGAAGCCGGGACGCCGAACATCGCCGGGGCGATCGGGCTGGCGGCAGCGATTGACTACATCGAGCAGATCGGACGCCCAGCAATTTTTGAACACGATACGCATCTCGCTCGCTATGCCGCCCAGCATCTCGCCGAATTGCCCGGAATGCACATTTTCGGGCCAACGAAACAACGCGGCGCTCTGGTTGGTTTCGTGATGGACGCGGCGCATCCGCACGATCTCACAACCTTCGCAGATCAGTACGGATTGGCTTTGCGCGGCGGCCACCACTGCAATCAGCCGTTGATGCGCAGGTTTGGCGTACCCGGGACCACTCGCGCGAGCTTTTACTTTTATAACACGACAGAAGAAATCGATCGAATGATTGAAATTCTCCGTGACGCTGTTCGCTTCTTTTCATGATTTCGGAACTCGATGAGCTTTACCAGGAGGTCATTCTCGATCATTCGCGTCGTCCGCGAAATTTTGGAGATTTGCCCGAGGCTGCCGTGCGCGTGCATGGCGACAACCCGGCATGCGGCGATGAAATTCACCTCGGTGTAAAATTCGATGCCGGGGGAGGTCTGCAGGATATCAAGTTCACCGGACACGGCTGCGCGATCAGCCAGGCTTCGGCATCGTTGATGACGATGAAACTAAGGGGCAAAAATCGCGCGGAGGTGATGGAAATGCTCCGGGCGTTTCACAACCTCGTAACAGACGAAACCAGCGAAGCGCCTAAAACATTGGGCGATCTCCGGGTGATGAAGGGCGTGCGAAAATTCCCGCAGCGAGTCAAGTGCGCGATGCTTGCCTGGCGTGCGGTCGAGCAGGCACTGGAACAGGGCGCTGGCGAAGCCACTGTTTCAACCGAACCGGCGTAATCGCGCGACGCAAAGAAATCATTCGGCACGATGCAGCGCGATGCTGGCTCCGACCCAAGTCTTGTCGATGTTAAAATCCACGCCCATCATTTTGCCATGGCTCATGCGGACGAGATTGTTCACCAAGACCGGCTCGCGATCGTTCTCGGGCCAGACGAACATCATCCGGATTTCGGCTTTTGATTTCGTGCCATCAACGGTCGGAACGAACTCGGCGTAGTTGACTTTCTTTTGCAGAATCCATTCGCGCGGATTTTCCAGCGCGCTCAATTTTTCACGGGTCGGTTCCAGATCCACACCAAGACCTGCGAAGGAATAGAGCGGTTTCAAAACGTAATTGTCGATCTTCTTCTTAGCCGGGAATTCATTGGCGAAAAAAGCCTGGGACGTGTGCTCGGTTTTCAAAAACGGCAGCGAATGTTTGCTGATCCGAAAATACCAGTCCGGATGGCCGACCCATCTCACATCCAGATCGTCCTGAAACCTGAACGGAAGATCGAGATCCGGGCGTCGCATTAGCTCGTCAAAGATTACGCGATTATAAATTCGTTCGATTCGCACCTCCCGTTTGTCACGCTCATAAAATAATTGTTGGCCGCGCTTTTTGATCTTCGTCAGGCAAACAGATCGGATGCCAAGCAATGTTTCTGTCGCGGCGAAATCGACTCGGGTTTTCTGCTTTTCTGGCTCGATCTCCAGGAGGATCACATTTTCAGGATCTGCATTGTTGACGATGGTCCGGCGCAGTAACTCGATGTACGCTTCATCTTTGATTCCGCCGAATGATGAAGTCCATTTGCGTGGAATCGCCGGATACGCTTTGCGCATGCAGTGCAAAAGCAGCAACTGGAATCCGAATAAACTTGGGAACGCTTGCAGCTCAATCAGTCGCGGGACGAGCCGACCCCCCTCCGCGCAAATTCCGAAATCGACGACGAGAAAATTTGGATGCGCCGATTCATTCGGCACCTCCAAGCCTTTCGGGATCGCATTCCGCGAATTCGCGGCGAACTCTGGCGTGCGGGTAAGATCGACGATCTCATGTGCGGCTCGAACAACTTCATCGGTGAATTCGTTCGTTATGAAAATCGGCGTCTCTGAAATGCGGAAATCAGCCGGCCATTTCTCTGTCTCATTCACACAACGCAACAGCACCGTGTATTTCTCCGGTGTGAAATCGGCGTTGAAGCGCGAACGCAGTTCCGGATCCATTTCACGCAGGGATGGCTCGCCGATCCGCCCGACCTAATTCTCTTTCACCTTCACACTAAGAACTTTCCGCTCCGCATCACCTGTTCGCCGTCGAACCAGATGTCGAAGTCGCGGCCGACGCAGTCGATATGTGTTTTCGAAACCCAGTCAGCGCCGGTGTGCTCCGCGTACGGGTGACCGAAGGCGATGTGGACGCCGGGAATTTTTTCATCCTGCAAAATGTTGCCGATGACGTGCGTGCAGGCGATGTTGGTTCCGATCGCAAATTCACCCACGCGATTGCTGTTTTCGTCCATGCTGGTGTAAGCACGAAAATCTTCGAGCAGCTCTTTGTGATCACAGGCAAGATCGACAATGCGGTTATTCTTCACCTCAATCGCGAGGGGGGTGTCATGCAAATCGCCGTATTTGTTGCAAAGATAATCGCCGACCACACCGTCGACGACGAATCTCCCGTCGGTGTTTGCCGGCGCGGTGAAAATTTCACCGCCCGGAAGATTCCCCCATTTTTCCGGCGTGATGATCCCGCTCGTCTTCAACCATTTTAGTTTCGGCGAAAATTCGGCTCCAAAATCGGTGCCGTGCGTCGTTCGGCAGATTATCCGTTCGGCGTGCCGCGCGCGTTCGATCAAGCGCTGGCTGAGCGCATCAATCGCGCGAAAATCGGCGCGCATTCCTTCCATCATGATCTGCCGCGTGATGTTGACCATGTGGCCGTGACGGATGTGTTTTTTATTCACGACATCGCTCATCTGCATGCGCGAGCTGAGTTCGCCCGGCTGAGTTTGCGCGCAAAAGATCGACACTTGCGATTGCGCCAGATCGTCGAGAATGACTTTCGGCATCGCGGCCAGCGGGCGCGCAGCATAATCTTCTAAAACGAAGACCGCGTGTTCCGAACCGATTGCTTCGACTTCAGCTCGCAATGAGGCTGCGATGTCGAAGGTTGCTTCGTCCGTAATGATCGTGACCCGCTCGTCCGGCGTTAGCTGAAGGCAAACGCTTACGGCATTGTGCGCCCCCGGGATTAGCTCGGAGTCGATGTCGATGTTGGCTGCGGCGAGGCGATCAGGCATTTGGAAGTGCTCAGACTTACGCGGAAATTAGACGACGGCAAACGCGCGGCCGCTAGGCTACTTTTGCGCTGGCAAGATTCAATCCTTCGTAGGTTTCCGAGACAATTTGATCGACCACGGCTTTCATGTCGTGGGTACGCTCGAACGCGGCGAGTTGTCGATCGGCACCAGTGCCTTCACGCATGATCCGTTCGACGTGCGCCATTTCATTGTTGCTGCCAAGCTCTTCAACTTCGGTCGAGACGAATTCGAGCAGTTCATTGAGCAAGCTGCGTGTTTCGACTTCGGCTTCACGGCCGAAATCGATCAGCTTCCCATCGATGCCGTATCGCGATGCCCGCCACCGGTTCTCGTCTAGCAGACGGCGACGATAAACGCGGAAGGTAATGTTTTGACTGAGCAACTTATACAGTTTCGCGATCACTGCCTGAATCAAGGCGGCGATTGCCAGTGTGTCGTCGACGCGCGATTGCGCATCGCACACCCGGACCTCGAGTGTATCGAAGAACGGATGCAGCCGAATGTCCCACCAGATTTTCTTCGCGTTATCGACGCAGCCAGTCTTAACCAGCAGTTTGCAGTAGTCTTCGTACTCGGAAAGGCTTTCGAACGCGTCCGGAATCCCGGTACGCGGGAAGCGCTCGAACACCTTTAGCCGATAACCTTTTAATCCCGTATCCTGGCCAACCCAGAATGGCGAGTTCACCGACAGCGCGTAAATGTGGGGCAGAAAATAGCGTGCCTGGTTCATGACGTGGATAGCCATTTCCTGAGTAATGAGTTGATCGCGCCAGTGCGAAAACGGATGCGTGCCGACCGAAGCAATCTTTAGTCCGCTGCGGCCCGCGAGTTCCGCGAGTTTGCTGCGCAATTCGATAACGTGGGCACGCGCATCGACAACCGACTGGCAAATTTCGGTGCCGAGCTCAACGACAGACTGGTGCATCTCTGGTTTGATTTGCTCCTTGAGCGTAACCTTTCCGCCCTCAAGGATCTCCTGGATGTGCGACCGAAGTTCGCGTGTCTCTGGATCGATGATCGCGAATTCCTCTTCGATGCCGAGAGTAAACGTGTGGTTCTTCGCGCTCATGACGGGGCGCAAATGTCCGCCAAAAACAATGTGCTGTCATGGTGGATCAGGCCGCACCGTCGGGGATGTTAATTATTACGGCTTCGCGGCGATTTTTAACATCGAGCAAGGGACTGCTCGATCTACCTCCCGCAATTGTCGTTCCTATGCGAACTCGCTCAATTCGCGTTTGTCTACGGCGGCCCGCATGAATTTGCCCCAACTTAAATTGTCGCAACCGGCTTTGTGTTCTCGCGCTTTGCGGATTGCCATTTCGGAAACGGCCTCGACGACCCATTCGAAATTTGCCTGACCGACGTTGGCTGCTTCCGCGTCCGGTGCGGGATTGCAGAAGTCAATCGCGACCGGCACGCCATCGCGAATGGCGAACTCAACCGTATTTAAGTCGTAGCCAAGATACTGGTTCAGCGTAAGCACGCCTCGCTCGACTTTTTGCAAGATTTCCTTGGGCGCCTGCCATTCAGTTTGGTAACGCAAATGATAAGGATGCCGCGGCTCGTATGGCATAATGCGGACATGCCGTTGATCGATCGAGTAGCAGCGGAAGTACATGTCGAATTTCACTTCCTCCTGCAACATCATCACGAGCTGGCCAGTCTCATTGTAAGCTCGGAAAAATTCCTCAGAATTGTGCAAACGATAGACGTTCTTCCAGCCGCCACCTGCGAAGGGCTTGAAGAATGCCGGCCAACCGACGTAGCTGAAAATTTCCTCCCAGTTCATTGGATAGGCGAGGTTGCGAAATGATTTGTCATTTGTGTCCGCCGGCGGCTGATTCGAGGGCAGCAATACGGTGCGCGGAACCGCGACCCCGATCTTGGTCGCAAGCGCGTTGTTGAAAAATTTCTCGTCAGCGCTCCACCAGAACGGATTGTTCACTACCGCGGTGCCGGTGAGCACCGCGTTCTTGAGCCAGGCGCGATAAAACGGCACGTCCTGCGAGATGCGATCGATCACCACGTCGTAACCGCACGGCTCGCCTTGGACGACCTTGTCGATCTTGACGAATTCCGCGACGATATCTTTGCCGCCAGTTTTCTGATTCACCCGCTCAACAAACGCCGGCGGAAAACTGTGTTCCTGACCAAAAAGGATTCCAATTTTTTTCATAGCGATGGGTCCGTCAAAGCTCACATGAGCGACAGATAATATGGCAGCATCTCGCGCCAATAACTCCATTCGTGGCCGCACCATTTCCGATCGTCGAGGAAATGGCGGATCCCTTTTGAATTCAGAACCTCGGAGAGGCGTAAGCTTTCGTGGCGCGTGTTGTCCCATTCCCCCGTGCCGATGATGATGCCCATGTGATTGTATTTCCAAGGATCGGTCGTGTTTGGCAGATATTCGCACGGACTGTTGAAGTAAATATTATCATCGTGATAACCATCGAAGAACGAGCTGATATCAAACGAACCGCTCAGGCTGATGAGATGACTCACGAAATCGGGGTGGCGAAAAGCGATGTTTGCGGCGTGGTAAGCCCCAAGGCTGGCGCCGCATACCGCGACGCGAGGAGACGAGCATTCGCGCCGCGCGAGATCGAACACATCGCGGACGATCACATTTTCGTAGGCGTTGTGCGTCCGCATCCGGTCCGAGGGATGAATCGATTTGTTGTAGAAACTCTCAAGGTCGATAGCATCCGGGCAATAAACTGTGACTCGACCGGCGTCGATGTAGCTAGCAACGGAACCGACTAGGCCAAAATCTTTGTTCTGGTAATAACTGCCGAACGAAGTCGGAAAGAGAATCAGCGGCAGCCCGCCGCCGTCGCCGAACGCAAGCATTTCGAACTCGCGGCTTAAATACGGCGTCCACAATTTGATATAGCGTTCGTTCATGAGAAAATCGACAATAGCGAGACCGAGTGATTAAGGTCAATCGCGCCCACCTAAGATCGACTCCGGGCCAGATCGACGCATTGGACAATCTCGACATTCTAAACGATGCATCTCGCCTTGCATGCCCAAACACACGCTCACTGGAAACATCAAGCGACATCGCGAATTTCCGTCAGACATTCTTGGCAATCGGCGCGACGTCCTGGTTTACCTGCCGCCGGGGTATCGGCGATTCTCGAGCCAGCGTTATCCGGTGTTGTATCTGCACGACGGGCAGAACATTTTTGATGCCGCCACCTCTTTCGCGGGCGTGGAGTGGGGCGTCGATGAAACAGCCGAGCGCCTGATTCGCAAAAGGCTGCTCGATCCGCTCATTATCGTGGCGATCGCGAACATGGGCGAGGACCGGATTCACGAATACTCGCCGACGCGCGGCGTGATCGACGGCAAGGCAAAGCGAAGAAAGCGCAGCCGCGGCCTAGCGCGCCAGTACGGGCAATTTTTGATCGAGGAACTTAAGCCTTACATCGACAGGAAATATCGAACGAAACGCGAGACTCAATTTACGGGCTTGGGCGGCTCCTCTCTCGGTGGTCTCGTGACCCTCGCAATCGGAATTTTGTTTCCGCAGACGTTTACGCGCCTGATGGTAATGTCGCCATCGATTTGGTGGGACGATTTCGCCATTTATCGACTCGTCGATTCAATTGAAGAAAAGCCAACGCTGAAAATCTGGCTGGACACGGGAACAAGGGAACCTGGCTGGGAACAAGCGCGCGTGTTGCGCGATCGGCTTGCCAAAAAAGGCTGGAAACTTCGTGACGATCTTCAATACATGGAAGTCGAAGGCGCCGATCACACTGAAGCTGCGTGGGGCGGGCGTGTCAGTCCCGCGCTGCGGTTCTTGTTTCCCCCGTAACCGAGGACATTGTTCTCGATCCAACCGCCTCTATCTTCCGACGGGCGGAACCGGTGGCGGATTGGGCGGCAAAGGTTCCGGAGGAGGCACCGGCTGCGGTGCAGGCGGCACGGGCGCTGGTGTTGGCTTATTTGGCATTGGCGTTCTCCATTGAATGAATCGTTTTCACTGCAGCCACTTGCCGTAAATTTGATAAACGCGAACGAAGCCACCGATGAAATCCCAATCTTTTTGATATGCGAAAGCACCGTCGCGGGAGGACCAGGTGAGCTCACGCGGCGATTCCGGATGATTGGGGTCGTAAACGAGATAACGTTCGATTCCATCATTCTGAGAGGCAGGTTTTCGTTTGTAGACCAGGACCGCGTGATTGATGCTGAGACGAGGATAAGTTGTGAGAAAACCGACGAATAACTCGCCGCGCGCCAAGGCTGCATTGAGGTTAGCGTGGGTCTTCCTGTCGTAACTAGAGCCGTGCCGGAAAAGCATCCGCGCATTGCCAACCCGGAAATAAGTCGGCCAGCCAAGGCCGATATTTGCCCGCAAAACTTCGCGGCGCGCCTCGCTCATCGCGCGCAAGTTGGCGTAGCCCGGGAAAACGACGCGCTGATCCGGCGGCAACGGCTTTCCCCAAGCCGCTCGACGGGTGACATTTCGAATGCGAGCGGCCAACGCACTGTCGTCCAACGGAGCGACATGCGGATCGAAACGAGCGAACTTCTGAAACTGCATCGTCGTACGGCACAGGACAAAACAGCGGCGAGTGTACCTTTTCGGCTCTCCTTTCTCTCTTTGCCGCAAATAGGGATGGCCTTCGCGATACCCAAAGACAGTTGAGTTGGCGAAGCTAACAGTATCGCGGTCAAAACGAAAATCCGATGCCGCCGCGCTGCTCGGTAGAAGCACGAGAGCGACGAAAACGCCGAGCTGCCAAAAACCTGCCGATGTACGCCAATTGCTGGGAATCACATCAAGAACGCGCCGAAGCGGACGCGGGTTTGGCTTCGGCGAAACTGCCGAGTCGGCGAAATTTTTCGTACCGTTTGGTTAACAATTCCTCAATTGGAATGTCACAGATGCGCTGCAGGCTGCGGCGGAGAGCGTTGCCCATATTTGTCACGACCGAATCATAGTCCCGATGCGCGCCGCCTTCTGGTTCGTGGACAACTTCGTCGACCACTTCAAGCTTCAACAAATCCTGCGCAGTTAATTTGAGCGCGTCGGCTGCCTCGGCAGCGTGACGGCGATCCCTCCACAAAATGGCGGAGCACGCTTCCGGACTGATCACCGAGTAGTAAGCGTTCTCGAGAATCAATACGCGATCTGCCACGCCAATTCCAAGCGCGCCGCCCGATCCACCCTCGCCGACAACAGCGGCGATGATGGGCACGCGCAGCCTCATCATTTCGCGAAGGTTTACTGCGATTGCTTCCGAGATGTGACGTTCCTCCGATCCAATCCCCGGAAACGCACCTGGCGTATCGATCAATGAAATCACTGGCATGCCAAATTTTTCACCCAGCCGCATCAAGCGCAGTGCTTTCCGATAACCTTCCGGATGGGCGCACCCAAAATTGCGCATCACGTTTTCTTTCGTGTTGCGCCCTTTTTGATGAGTGATAACCACGCAGCGCTGCGTCCCAAGCATGGCAAGACCGCTCGGCATGGCCTTGTCATCGGCAAAACGACGATCACCGTGCAGTTCAGTCCAGTTTGTAAAACACCGTTCGATGTAATCGAGGGCGAATGGCCTCTGCACATGCCGCGCGATTTGGACACGCTGCCAGGCAGTCAGGTTGCCGTAAATCTCGCGGCGAGTTTGGCGGAGCTTTGCCTCAATTGCCCCGACCGCCGAATCAAGATCGACATCGTGTTCGTCGGAATGAGCCTTCAAATCCTGCAAACGCCGTTGCAGTTCAAAGATCGGTTTTTCGAAATCGAGCGGTTGCAATTCCATAGAATGACGAAGCGTTAAGACCTTGAAGCGTCAAGCGCGTGTTGGATTTTGTAAGGTTGCATCCATCAATCTGATCAATCCGTAATGCTGACAGGCGTGTGGCTGTTTACAAGGCTGCTTAGCTCCTCGACATCGGACGCGGCCAGGCCGAGGCCCACTGGAGGCGGCGGCTGAGTAAGATTGGGATGCGCCGAATCGGCGGTGGAATACAGCGTATAAGCGGCCGAGCCGAGCCGGATCCACCGCGTGCTACTCATGTAATCCTTGCTCCCAAAACCAACGCGCTTCCCGTCTTTCCAAGCCATTATTTCAGAGACTTTCGTGGTAATTTTCGAAGGCTGTTTGGGCGACAACTTCTCTTCAAGTATGTGATACTGCTTAAAAAAAGCGCCGTGATTAAGAAGCACGACCAGCTTCGCCTTTCGTTGAATAAAAACAGAAAAATCCGGGTGCGACACGAGAAGATGTTCGCCAATGTGCAGCATCGTGCCGCTCAGATTATTCATCCGCATAATAAGCTCGGGCGTCGTTTTCAGTTTCCTCCCAATCTTTGCTAGCACGTCTCCAGACTGCACAACATATTCGGTTTTCTCCGGCGAAGGATAGCGCGAAAGGTAGATGTCGATGTTGACTTCACCGAGTAAGTCTTTGGCTTCTTCGACGTGTAGCCCGGTCGGATATTTTTGAATAAAGGCGATGAGCGCGTCGCGAGCTTCGGTTAGTTTCCCGTCCTGTCGCAGTTTCGCCGCTGCCTGAAGCTCGGGAAGGCTGATGTCCGGCGTAGGTGCAACCGCAACTTCCCCACGTTGTTCCTTTTTCACTGCGATTTCTTCTTTGACGAAGAAGTTGTAACCAAACCAGGCGGCACCGCCGAAAATGATCAGGGCCAGCAGAAAAGCAAAGAGCCACTTCATGGACGACAGAGCGCGATTGTGGATCCGAGCGGAGTCCAAGCGTTGTTCGGGGCGAAGCAAAGCCGATGCGAACGGGAAGCTCTCATGGTTTGAGGCAATCGAAGGAATCGAAGGTCGATCACAAGAAGAATCGTGCGCGAGGAATCAATCGCGCCGGTCGAGCAGAGCGGTTATTCTACGAACTCTCTTTGCCCGACTCGAGTCCAGGAAAGAAACGATGCCAGAGGCGCCCCAGCGTTCGCTCTTCTTCGTTGCTCCAGGTAAAGTGGCAATCCAGACAATAAAATTCCTTCGGAATAATTTTCAGCGCGCAAAGAACGCCGACGAGCGCGGGGGTAATGAATTTGCGGGTCATCTGCGGATACTCGATATTTGAGGAGCCGCATTGCGGGCAGCGAATCACGGCAGCAGAGATGTCCGGATCAGTCGCTTCCCAATCAACCATCAGGCTTTGTGCCCTTTCGAAATCGTTATCCTCCACCAGCACCTTAGCATTCGCTTGCGGTCGCGACATGAACCCGACTTGCTGCAAAGGAGCTTCATTGTGAACATCGGCCTTCAGTCCAGCGTCGTGGAAGCGACGTTTAAGCTGCCTCGCTTTTGCCGACTCGTTAAACGTCGCGATCGTCACCATAGATTTCTTTGTCTGCGCGACAGCGCGTCCTCTGATCAAACATCAACTAATGGCCGAACGCAAGATTTGGCGGAGGAAACCATTTGTAGAGCATGAGATAAACCAGCACACCTGTGATTGAGACATAGAGCCAGATTGGCATCGTCCAGCGCGCGATTCGCCTATGGCGATTCCAACGGCGGCGAAACACCGGAACAAGAGTCAAAATCACCAAGGGCAAGGTCACGAATGCGAGTAAGATGTGCGAAATCAACATCGCGAAATAAATTGGACGTACGATCCCCTGCGCTGCGAACGCGGTCGATTTTTCACCTACATGCGCATGGTAAACGATGTAACCGACCAGAAAAAATGTAGACGAAATCACCGCAGTAATCATGCAGGCCATGTGGCGACGCCACGCCCCGTGCCGGATCAGATACCAACCCATCGAGATGAAGACGGTGCTGACGAGATTGAGCGACGCGTTGACGGCCGGCAGATCGGAAACATTCATGATTTTTTTGTCATGTTGAGCGAAGTCGAAACATCTTTCACTATACTTGATGCCGCGGATTCTCGAACCGCCGAAGAACGTTGCAGCGACGCAGGATCGACAACCCACTTTGGTGCACCACATCGCCGTAAATGTGGCGCGTCTGGTGATGTTCGTTGCAATTGCAGTCTCTTTTAGCGGCGGTTGGTACCTCGCGAAAAGAGGCTTCGGCCGGCAATGGCGTTACCGCGTGGTCGAGGAATTGCACAAACGCGGTGTCGAAGCTTCCATCGGACGGTTGACGTTGGATCCGTTACGCGGTCTGGTCGCGAAGAATGTGCGAATCTTCGATTACAAAAATCGCGAGAAGACGCTTGCCCGTATCAGCGAAGTCTCGTTGGATATTAATTACGCGGCGCTCATCCATCATCAGCCATTTCTGAACGCACTTGACGTTCGTAACGCGCAAATCGCCCTGCCTCTGAAAAATGCCGAGGGAGGGATCAATGGTGCCCAGCTCAACGATTTGCGCGCGCACGTCTATTTTCCGCCTGAGCAAATTTACGTCAGTCAGGCGGAAGGAGTTTTTTGCGGAGTGCGGATTTCCGCGACTGGTCAGTTAATCAAGCGAGCGAATTACCAGCCATCACCGCCGATTTCAGAAGAAGAGTGGCGAAAGCGACTAGCAATTTTGGAACGCACCGTGAAGGAACTGCAAAAGTTCAACTTCCCGGGCGCGCCTCCCTCATTGCAGGTAAAATTTAGCGGAGACGTCGCAGAAATCGAGAATGCGCGAGTCGAGGCGACGCTGAGCGCGGATCGGTTGCAACGAGGCAATTACGAAATGAGAGGCTTGTCTGCCACCGCCGAATGGAGCGACCAACATTTGAATATCACGCGCTGCGAATGGAATGATGGCCGGGGCAGTTTTGCCGGGCGCGCCGATTGGAGCCGGCAAGGCAACCGCGCTAATTTTCAAGTGCGCAGCAGCCTGGATCTGAAAATTTTTCTCGATGCCTTCGGTCTTGGCGGGCCACTCGCAGACATAACGTTCTACTCGCCACCTTTGGTCGAGATCTCTGGTTCAGCAAATTTAGGGCAGGATCCTCTTCGACCAGAGATCATCGGCCACGCCAATGTTGCAAGTTTTGCCTACAAGACGCTGCCATTCTCCGATTTGGCCGCCGATTTTTCCTGGGATGGCGAGCGCGCGTTGCTCCGCGATGTGCGCCTTGGGCATCAAACCGGCCGGCTTATGGCCGATCTCTTCGACGGCCCAAACGATTTTCGTTTGAATATCGATAGTACAATCAGTCCCGGCGCAATGCGAGCGCTTGTCCCTCCCGATTTGGAGGAATTTCTCGGGGAATGGGAATGGCAGCGCTCGCCCACAATCCACCTCGCAATTCGGGGCCAGGATCACAACCCGGAGAATTGGCGAGGCGATGGAACCATCACGTTGGACCGAACGCGACTTCGCGGTGCCAGCATGAACGGGGGAAGCACGAAGATTCATTTCGCCGACGGCGCCATCTCTTGCCAGGATTTTCATGTGGTACGCGACGAAGGGACCGGCGCCGGCAATTTCACCTACGATTTTAAAAAACACGAGGTGCGCGTCTCAAATATCAAAAGCTCTTTGTATCCAGCCGAGGCGATTTTTTGGATCGACCCGAAGATTTGGAAAACCGTTGTGCCTTACAAATTTCGCCACCCGCCGACCGTGACCGCCAATGGCGTATACCAATTTCGCGGCGGCAAGAACACGCATCTCGAGATTACGGTCGACGACACGAACGGGGTGGACTACGATTTCCTTGGGAAAACCTTGCCTTTCGATCGCGTCTCCGCACGATTGCTGTTCACCAATGATCGATTGCAAATTGTCGATCTTCGTGGTGCTCTTCTTTCCGGCACGGTGCGCGGAAATGCCGACATTTCGCTGGCCCGCAATGATCCGCGTTTTCGAGCAAGTGTTTCCGTAGACGCTATCGATTTTCCGCATCTGACCGATTTGTACTACAACTACAAAACGACGCACGGGCAGTTGAGCGGCACGTATGATTTTACCGGCTTAGGGAGCGATGCACGCACAATGCGTGGCCGCGGAAAAGTGGACGTGACCAATGGCAACGTTTTCGCGATTCCCATTTTCGGGCCACTTTCAGGAATTCTAAACCTTATCGTTCCTGGCAGTGGGTACAGCATCGCGCACAAGGCGAGCGCGAGCTTTAAGATCGGTGAGGGAATCATTCATACCGACGATTTCGACGCCGCTGGCACCTTCTTCAGCATGCTCGGCCATGGCGATATCCATTTCCTGGACGACAAGCTCGATTTCAATTTGCGGCTGAACATGAAGGGGCCAGGCGTGTTGCTCGCGCCGGTATATAAGCTTTTCGAATACACCGGCGAAGGGAGCTTGAAGAAACCCGATTGGCACCCAAAACGGTTCTAACGATTTCGGATTGTCATTGTGAAAAAGCAGAGGGCGCGAAGGCGCTCTAACCAGTCACCTTTGCTGCTGGGCGCCCACATGTCGATCGGCGGTGGCGTGCACATGGCGATCGAGCGCGGCTGCTCTATCAAGTGCACCGCGATCCAGATGTTTGTGAAGAACAACATGCAATGGTTCGCACGCCCGCTTATGCCCGACGAAATCCGCGCTTTTCTTGAGCATCGACAACGCGGGAATTTGTTGTCGATCTTCGCGCATGCGAATTATCTCATTAACCTGGCAGCGACCAATCCGCAGTTTCACGCAAATTCAATCCGCGCTTTGTCCGAGGAACTCACCCGCGGCGATCAACTCGAATTGCCATTTCTGGTTCTACATCCGGGAGCGCATCTCGGTGCCGGCGAAGAAGCTGGATTGAAAAAGATCGTCGCTTCCATAGACGCGGTCTTCCGCAAAGTTCCAAAGGTAAACATACGCATCGCGCTTGAAACGACGGCCGGCCAAGGCTCATGCCTTGGAAACAAATTCGAACATCTCGCTTACATCATCGGCCGCGTCCGCGAGCCGGAGCGATTGCGTGTTTGTCTCGACACCGCGCATGTCTTCGCAGCGGGTTACGATATCGGCAGCGAATCAGCCGTGCGAAAGATGTTCGCACAATTTCATCGAACAATCGGTCTCGACCGTCTCGCAGCGATTCATGTCAACGATTCGAAAACCGCACGCGACTCACGTGTGGATCGACATGAGCACATCGGCAAAGGCAAAATCGGGCTCGACGCTTTCCGCTTTATCATGTGTGAGCAGCGTCTTAATAAAATCCCGAAAGTTCTCGAAACGCCCAAAGGTAAAGAATTGCGGGAAGACGTTGTGAACTTAAACACGCTCCGCGCGTTAATCGGAGGTTAGGCATCCTGCCTGACTCGCCGGACAGGCTTCCAGCCTGTTAATCAAATTACAACAGTTTCTATTTCCGGCTTAATTGATCAGGCGGATCGTAAACGGATAGCGATAGAGCTTTCCTTCGCTCGCTTTGACCGACGCGATGATGACAAATACCGTGTTCAGTACCCAAAGCGCGATCAGAATCGGAATGCCGATAAGCACGAAGCAGAGAATTGCGGCAATCGCGTCGTAAATCAGCATGGAAATCTGGAAATTGAGCGATTCTTTTCCGTGCGCGTCGATCTCGGGCGAGTCGCCACGTTTTACTAACCAAACGATGAGCGGGCCGAGAAGATGACCCAGGAAATGAAAAAATAATCCGAGCAACGCGCTGGCGTGGCACAGCACACTCCATGTCCGAACGTTTGATGAAGTTGTCGATGTTTCCATTGGCTTAATCTTTCGCTCGATTAGAACAAGTGTTCCGCTTGCTGCGGATGAGCGCAAGGAAAAGTCCTCGCGCTACGCTTCTTTTACTCGCTCGATGTGCGCGCCGAGTTCGCTCAATTTTTCATCGAGCCGTTCATAGCCGCGATCGATGTGATAGACCCGGCTCACTTCCGTAATTCCGTCGGCCTTCAATCCCGCAAGCACCAGCGCGGCAGACGCGCGCAGATCGCTCGCCATCACCGGCGCCCCGAAAAGACGATCGACGCCCTTAATCACTGCAGTCGCTCCCTCCAGCTGCATCTCCGCTCCCATGCGTTTTAGCTCGGCGACGTGCATGTAACGCTGCGGAAAAATATTTTCCGTCACGACGCTGATGCCGTCGGTTGTGGAGAGCAATGCGCACATCTGCGCCTGCATATCACTTGGAAAACCAGGATACGGTTCGGTAGTTAGTTCGAGCGCCTTCGCCTCCCCATTGGGCGAGATCGAAATCGACCGGTCTGCGATGTTGATTGGAAAACCGCAACTGGCCAGCGCGTCCGTGGTCGAGCGAACATGCTCCGGCTCGACCCGCTTAACGGTGATTCCTTTGCCGCAGATCGCCCCGGCCACCAGAAATGTTCCCGCTTCAATTCGGTCCGGAATAACATCGTGTTCCGTTCCGTGTAGCGCCGCCACGCCTTCAATGATAATCCGCCGCGTTCCGGCACCTTCAATCCTCGCCCCCATTTTGTTCAAAAAATTCGCGA
>WNFO01002166.1_pt1 | contig 16047 bp, 19 predicted proteins | sample 5400251 | NCBI WGS metagenome assembly WNFO01 (sample SAMN13153354, study PRJNA577476) | soil metagenome | isolation source: 100 cm saprolite under Madrone tree | place: USA:California | collected 2016-06-14 | reverse complement strand
ACTAGGCGTAGTGGTACTCGCACCACCAGAGGCCGCGCTCCATGCGATGTGGCGTACTCGAGATGATAGCTGCGAAGCGAGGTGCGACTGCGACTATATTGGGGGAGCGGTCGGCTATTGTGTGTGCCCACCATAGTCTAATCGATAAGTGCTCTGCACCCTCCGCCTGCTGCTTGACGTAGCTCTCTCCCTTCCGTACACATGCTCGCTGCCGCCTCAGTCGCCCGCTCGCACCCTCCGGTACTCTCTCACCTTTTGTGAAATTGCCTTCCCGCTCGCCGTGCTACGGAGACCGCTGCCCTGCTTCTCCGCTCACCTGCCCGGTAATGTCGTCCTCCGCCGCGGCTGTTTGCTGGCAGTGTCGGAGCCTGTCGGATCCTCCTCCATGATCGCCTCAAGAGAGGGGCACGGCCAAGTCGGCTTAAGGCCGCTCCCCCAGGTTGGTTCTGCCAGTGCTCGCTCCCCCACTTTCTTTCTGGCTTCTCGCCGTTTGCCCGATCTTTCGCGCACTCTCCCTGCCCTCACCTCGAATTATTTTGCACCCTTGCACCCTTGTATTATACAGCCTGCTCACGTGTTTATCTTGCTCGTTCCGTGTCCCTGTCTTCTTGCGCGTTTGTACTGTAGCTGCTCGCCTGTCCGAGTCCTCACTGTATGTATTGTCCGGGGTCGTGGTGTCCCCGCTCCGCCCAATATTAAAATGTCTCGGGGTCGGGTTTCCCGCCCCGCCCTCAGGCTCCCTGTTACCCTGTTCCCACGCTCTCGCCTGAGCCGTGGCCTCTCTCAAGGTGCGCTGGTTAGATAACTTGAATATTAGATCTTTGTAGTGGGGTCATCACCGATGTAAGTCGCCGTGCTGTGATGCAGACATGGAATGTGTGGTGCGACCACTATGTGTTCAAGTCCTCAGTCTCCCGCTCCCCGGGTTCATGGTTGTATCAGTGGTTGCTATGTTTGGATTCCCTACTATACTTAGGTCTTCTCTTCATGGGCCTGGACTATTGCTGACAGACCCTCGAGTGATGCAAACATGCTAATAGTCTTTGAGTGACATACTGTATCGAGGGATCCACGCCACTCAAAATGCTTTTTCAAGGGATCATCGAGGTAAAGTCATCCTGAAAACGGAACCCAGCAACCTGCGAGATCGATACCGATCTCGGTACATTTCGGACTCGTGGACCAACTAGACAAAGGGAGATTCGCTAGTATTTAAGGCATTTTACAGTAAAGTACTAAGGAATAAGTGTACATGTTGGAGGGTGATCGAGCTCGCCCGAGTTTTGTGCACCGTAACAACTCGTATTTTCTGTGGACACTTTACAGTATATCCTTCTCATTTACAGTAGTGTGTGATGTCTTATGAGTTTCTCTTCATTCCAGTAGAATAATCGTGTTGCCCGTGTCGGCCGTTTTGCCCGCAGTGATGTGCGTGAACTTCCTACAATAGGCATCTATTCCAAGAAGACGAAGGCGGCAGGTGCAGCAGGTGACTGGATTTTGGCCGCAGCAGTCAAGTTCAGTAGATTTGGAGTCAACAACGTCAGCTTGTTCGCCGTAGCGTCTCGTCCAAACATGCCGATGGTGCCATTAGCTTCGTGGCCGAAGACGACCAGTGTCGAATCCTTGTTGAAGGCTAAGCCTCGGACGACTTGCCCGTTGGTGTCATACGTAGTCGGTTTGGTCAGATGGCCTTCAGAGTCTACCTCGAAAGTCGTCAAAAAGTCGTTCTGGCTTCCCGTGACTTGGCGATTGGAGGCAACGATCATGCGTTCATCGTGCGAGAGCAAGATCTCGGCGCCGGTTCCGACCGCCTGATTGGCTTGGGTGATGGCGACGGGTTTCCCGTTGTATGTCAAATTTCCAGTCTTATCGATCTTGACCGGGTGGACCATGCATGAGATCTCCGATAGGACCCATCCGAATGTGCCCTCCTTGTTGATGACCATGTGACGCGGTCCGCCGTCCACTATGAGCGAACCTCGGAAGGACATCTTGCCATTCTCGAAATGGTAGAATGACGTGAGGTTGGCACCAAGGTTATTGATGTAACCAATGTGAAGTTTGGGGTGCTCAACGAATTGATGAGGATGAGTCGGACGACTGGAGTTTGGTCCAAGAAAGAGGTTCGGGTCCTCGGGTTTTTCCTCTTGCGGGATGGGATAGGAAGAACCGTCCGTGAGGTAGCGTGCTACATGATAACCTCCGTCAGGGTAATCCACGAAGACCATGTATTTGCCGTCCTTGCTGAAGGTTCCAAAGGCAGGTCCGAGGCCGGCATTCATGGCTTTGTATTCGGGGGCAATTTTGCCGTCCTTGCCGATTTTGAAGTTTTGGTACTTGCCGCTGCCCTCGTAGACAACAAGCAACTTCTTCTTGTGGTTGGGGTGAAGCGCGAGCCACGAAGGAGACTTGTGCGTCACGTTGGTTTGCGTAACATACTCGATTGTGTCCTTGCCGTTCCAGCTGATGGCGTACACCAGGTCATTGATGTTATCCTGCGTTCCAACAAGGATGGTCGTTTTAGCGGCTGCATTAGGGGCGATTCCAGTATCGAGAGTGGAGGCCGTGTGCAAGGATGCCGCGAAGGCCAAGGCCATGAGAGTGGATTTATTAATAAAATGGTAACGCATATTTGGAAAGGTTGTGTATTGGGGCAGTCTCGGTTTGAGAGACGTTACATCTGAAGTGATGCAATGTGATGCTTTATATATGATGCACCTGTGAAACAAGAAGTAAAGGACTTCCTGCTTTAATGAGAGAATGGAAGAGAGTCGCAGGCTTTACATATGTGGTCGAGACGCGTGCAGCCAAGCGAAGAGTAATTGGACAGCAGGGGCCGAGACCGCGGATCACGGATATTGGAACAACGGCCTATGTGTATTGTTTGTAAAGAGCTTCTGCAGCGCGAAAGAATGTGTGAAGATTGGCACTCCGCGCTTTCTGAGCGCGGCTGGGAATGACCTGCGGAAGGAGGTGAACGGCGCTTGTGGGACGGCCGGGGACCACCTCGGTGCAGCCGTGAAAGGGACGGCGTTGAACGCCATAGGATAGTGTTTCCCAGTGTTTCGACTGACTATTTTGAGGAGCGGTCGGCTGGTTAAAGAAAGAAGAACAAGTCAAGTGACACGCGAGTCAGCGGAGCGTGGGCCCGGGGGGGAAAAGGCAACGAAACGCCGCAAAACGGACGTTCGTAAATAAGATAAATGAACATACCCATGGGCGACCTTCTTCTTTCGGACAGCTTTCGTTTCAGTTGGTGGAAGAGTCACACACAGCGAGCAAGGATAGACCGCACGGACAGTGAACATGTAAATGAGGAGGACGCGCTCTTCGCTTAATGTTGCTACCTTTATATGAACCATATTCGGGTGTAATAAGGACGTCCCTTAGAAGAAAGGCATCAAAACAGACCTTATTTGTATCCAAGCACTTCGTGCTAGACACGACATAAATAACTTATAACGGACCTAAAGAACAAGATGAAATGAGGCAGAACCATTAAGCAGCTGGCACATTCTGAGTTGGTGGCTCCACTTGCGCGTCCGTCGACGCCGAGGTACCAACTACTGGAGCGGGTGGCTCTGGATCAGACTGCTGCACCGCCACATCCTTGTCCTGACCCTGACCTTCATCCTGACCTCGACCCGACTCCTCAACATCGGCGGTGCCAGCTGCTGGCTCTGGCTCCACTGCAGCTGATGAGACTGCCTGTTGAGTTTGCTCACGCCGAACGTCCCACATCCGCGCCAACAAAGCGCTGCGTTCTTCCACCGCGTCTCGCACCATCACCGATCGGCCGGGCTTCCACCGCGTCGCCTCACTCGCGTTAAAGAAGCCCGGCAGGATGCCCTCGAGCGCAAACAGGTGATGCCCGTCGAGCCGAGCGGCAGCCTCATTCGCATGACCTTCCATGTCCCGCACGATCGGACGCAGCATTGGATGCGCGAGCAGCCGAGGGTAGTACCGCCCGCTGACAAGCGAAAGTGACACAACGACCTCGAAACCTTCAGGTAGGATCGGCCGGAAGCGGAACCCGCGCGGGGGTAGGGGCAATGGGACCGTATTCATGTTCTTCGGACGCGAGAGCTGGGTGTTGTGGGCATCTGCGACCTCCCTTGTAGCTCCCACCACCACATTGAAGACTTTGGTACGATCTCGAGTGGGAGTGCTCATTCCCGCAGGGGCCGCATTGATCGGTAGAGGTATTGACGCGACTGATTCTTCGCTCGGCAGTTGCTTCAGGGGTGATGGTGCAGACATGAAAGGCTTGCCGACATGCAACTCGGGGGATGCTCCAGGGTTGCGCGGGCGCTGTGGAGTCGACAAACCAGCCGCCGTCCAACCATCCTGTGCGTCCATAGTTTCGCCTTCAGCCGTCTCGGTGCTAGACTCCCCCGGTAGCGGCTCCTCCCAGTCCTCATCAGCGAGTTCGTACAACATGCCGCTTGCGCGACACTCAGCGTGTACTCCTGCACCGTTTGCGTCGGGGACATCTACAGCGAATAACGCCGACAGCTGCATGAACACGCCGCGGTCCCGGGCGCCATGCGACCCGATAACCTTTTCGTTCGTCAGCAGGTCTGGCCCAAGGTCCGCAATTGTCGATTTGGAGGGCCCAGAGGGAGGCGGGATCTGGGGCGATCCCTTAGGAGCGATCTGACCACGAGCCGCTTTGAGGCGCACGAGGTCGTCCGTCCAGATGCGCTCCGCACCCAACCAGAGTCCCTGGTAGCGAGTTTGGGTGAGAACCAATGGCACCTGGGGAGCTCGAGAACGAAGTGAGTAGCTCTCGGACTCGCTCGCCGGCGCGCTAGCTGAAAATCCGCCAGTGTTTACAGTACGGCCGGGCGAGGGCGAAGGAATGACCATTTTGAACTCCCATTCGTCCGTAGGCGTCCAGCATACCGCAATTCCGGTCGCTATCTCTATAGCAAGCGTATATGGCGCCGTTGCATCCGCAAAACGTTGTCCGGAGATGTCGAGCCCGGATTCCACGGATTCCTCATCTGGAGGGCAAGGGTTGAACCCCGCGATCGAATCCGGTTTAGTTGTGATTCGGTCAATAGGAACATTCTGTAGGGCTTGGAGAAGTTCTTGAGAGGGTGTGTAACCCTGATAGGGTAAAACTTGTGTTTCGACCGCATTGTAATCGTGATTGATACCGAGCAATTTGACCCTGTATATGGTCTTTTGACGCACGATCCACGGCAGGGGACTGTCCTTGACAGATTTGGAGTTTCCAGGATGTGGTGTGATAGGGTATGGAACTCCCCCATTTGTCCCTGCGTCATTCGACGATCCACTTTTCTGGCCGAATTCAGTCACGACTTGGGCCGAGTCGGTCCCATCCTCCATTTCAAAGTCGCCGTCCGCAGAGTGAATAGATGGTGATTTGGGCCGGGGTAGCGTCTCCGCCTTGAAAGTGCATTCGTCAACCAAGCCCGGCCAGAACGTAATGCTCGCCTCAACACCGTGGATTGGAGGGTCGAGTGCGCACCACACGAGCTCCCCTGTACGGTGCCATCGGTGCATCTCCGCAGTGGTGTCAGCATACAAGGTCTGGACATCCGCATAGCGCTCCTGCAACATAATCTGCGAGGGACCCTTCTCCAGCATAGGCTTTGGCACGCGGCGCACGGTGGCATACTCGCTCGGCGCTGTGCGTGGGGAGCGTCGCTCGCGCTCACGACCTACACGGTGCACGCGAGTACCCGCTAAGGGTGTCGAGGGTGTCGAGCGGGATCTAAAACCGAGGTTCTCGGAGATGACTCGCTGCGGGACTTTGGCACAATATTTGCATTCGCAATTCCCGCGGTTCAATGTAGGATCTGTCATGAGCCATATTGCATGAGGCACGAACTCGGGAATGGAACGGAAACGTTTTGTGTGGATGGATCCTGGGAAGTTATGGGAGCTCTGGTTACGTCGGAACACGAGAGGAAAGAGTAGGTGGCGGACCTATTAGATATAAATCCTGTCGAGGGGAGGATCTCTTCCCTTTATGGTGACAGTACATGTGGTAGCCCTCAGGCCAAGATCGGAGGACATAATTTTTACCAGCTGAACCATCAGTCAGAACTGCCGTCGGGGGTGAGCCGCCGCGAATGGGTGAGACACGTACATGGTTTTCCCATCCTCTCTGCAGCTTTCATCGCCACTTGACACCTCCAGTGGATATCTGAGCTATCATCTGGCCCAAGCGGCTTCATGTAATTGACCTGCCCATCATGATCGACGACCTCCTTGGTGTTGGTAGGCCATTGCTTAGCATCACCGTCGGTTCTTTGGAACTCTAAGAATTCTGGGTTGGGGGGCAATGCGTGCCCACCTGCGATATTTCTTGAAGCCATAGATGCTATTCTGTGGAAAAATAAGGGTTATGAACCTAGAACAGCCTCTGGTGTTAGACTGCGGGACGCAAAACGCTAACGCTACAGTACTGTAACTAACTCTCTGTGGCGCTGCGCTAAGCCAGTTTCTCACATATTCCTTTTCTCTTTATTACTATTACTAACAACGTCTCTTCAATTTGCCTGCACAATTCGTTATATTTAACCCGCCTGTCTTTATCAACTCCCTCCGCAGCCTTTTTACTGCTTGGGCGTTAAACTACACGGCAAGATGGAGTTGACCATGCAGATCGTCTTCCCATTTTTTTTCGTTGGATCGACGTTTTGATATAGCCAGACATCTGATGTACGCTGTTCCCATACATAACCTGTCACTTTTACAGCACTGTAGATGTGGAAAGTCGACTATGACCATGGTCGATACAAGTCCTGTGACTGTCCATCCTCGATAATTTTTGTGACCCCTACGAAAACTGCCATTACGCTAGACGAGGGCTGTTGCGGCCCCCTGCTGCCTGCTTGGTTGCGAAATTCCAAATTCGAGTTTGCACAGCCCCGCTGACATATGTGGTGTCACTGGCTTCGTGTCGACTTATCTCTCTGCCATTCATCAGCATCAGTTCGACGCGCTGTCGTCCCCCGCCTATCCTGCGCACCCCTATTGCACCATTCAACATCGTACTCCGAATGCGAAGGATCACTGCGAAATGAAATTTAAAAGCGACGATTCCAGCTGTCGCCACTGTTGGTGAGGACAACCGCTTCCAGATACGTATTCCCTGACCAACGTGACGAGTGTACCCACTCCGATACCATGCATCGTACGCGACCTTCGAGTGTCGACATCCGCTCTACAACATAATTGGATGTGGTCAAGCGTCGTCCTTTGGACTCTGCACCTGATTCACGATCAACGAAACCCCTGCCAGTTGCTACGGTCTGCTGGCGCTTCGTGGCTTCACAGAGTGTCTAACATGTACAACTTCACATCCACCAACGGAATAAATCGCGCCCCACCGAGGAGAATTAATGGACTCCCAGCCCATAGTAGGGTGTATTCAACCTGGTAAACTCCAATTACGCGTGACGAATCATACCCAACTTCCTGAAGCTATCTATCTCCTCAGCGTCTTGTACGGCGCCAGGGTGCCATTCTGTGATCTCTCGCACGACGATATCCCCTTTCCCTTTCTTATGAGCTTTGACTTGTAGAAATGGCCGGCCAAGTCTCGTGTATCTGTGTAGGTCACTGACACCGTCTCTAGTTTTCAACCCCAGCACTGCCGCACGCAAAGGTGACAGAATCACACCCACGAAACACTTCTCCCGATCGGCCCCGCATTCTCTCTAAGCATCGCCTCTTCTCTTGGGCCGTGGACCCGACGAGAAATTTGTCCAAATGGCAGATCGCAATTCGCTCAGGATGCAACTGTAGTTGTGGCGTCGGAAGGTCATTGTGAAGTGTTTCGGTATCTAGGCTTTTTCTCACTTTACACCCGGCTTGGGCAATTCTAGGTCCTCTCTGACCCTATCACTGCTCCAAGTCATGGGGAAAGGTGCCAGCGAAAGAACCTGGGCGAGACGAGACCGTCGCTCTTGATTGACGCCGCATACGTTTGGGGTTGCTGGCGGCGATAAAAAAGTTTTTATTCTTAGGAGTGGCGTGAGATGCCGCGCAATGTGACAAGGGCAGTACTGTATGCAAGCATATGGTAAGTTACAAATAGGGTCTCAGAAACCGGTTAATTTCCCAGAGGCCAGCTGGTGAGCTCAAGACGCCCATCTCCACAATCCGTTGCGGTGTCCCCGCACTAAGCAATATTGACGCATCAGATTGATTCATGAACGTGGATGCTGACCCCAGATCACCAGCCTCTGGTCCGATTAGGCGTAACTGGTGCAACACTTCTTCCTGTTCTTCGTTCGTGTCCCCTGTTCATGTGACAGCTGAAGCCCGCCCAATTGTTTCACGCGAACCGTCTCTCCGCATGGAAGGGCAAAGGAAATCGAGGTGAAGAGACCCACTAGTTAAGTGCAACCCCGGCCATGTCATGGCATTGTACCCACAGAAGTAACTGGGCAGCGGTCCCTTCCTAGCTACGCTGTAACTAGCAGGAGAAACAATAAATTCACTTTCCAAGAAAGAAATACGGACGCGTTTGGCTGACAGCTCGATTGTTCTGTTTTAAAGCACGTTTAGGTCCAGTTGACGTATTGTACACGCTCGAGGCCCACAGTTGATTGTCGCTCAAAGCCATGACCTAGTCGATGCACGTCCCATCCTGCAGCCTCAGAGTGCAAACCGCGAATGAGGTGTTATGATACAGAGGAACCTTTATTGCATTACTTCTCAACGCCGCAACACTATAAGGCGGTCGCTGTATACCATAGCTTCTGCTCTCACGTCTTTATCCCGTTCCTCTCCATTCTCCTTTGAGGCCATCCCGTCTCATATTGCATAGCTACATGGGTTGGTTTGAGTCTTGGCAGTATAAGACTGAAACTACAAGGTCTGGAGAGGCTGAAAGGAAAGAGAAGCGGCGAGTGCAGCAAACGAGTGGCGAATTTGGTGATGTGATAGAGTTGAGGGGGTGGTTGTAGAGCGATGAAGGAGGATAGGAGGGGAGTGATAAACGGGGGCATTGTCCAAAAAATGTGCAGAGGACATGGTGAAATATGGCCTAGGGTAGTAGTAAGTGCGCGCATCGTGGGGGATGGTCATGACCTGGGGCGGAGATGCGTTCATGCGGCGCTGTACAAAAACAGGTTGTTCGTAGCAGCGATCTATAGATAGACGTTGCAATATCAGTGTGGATGAAGGGGCGCGCTCTATACAAAGACACAGACCGCGATCGTGTTCTCCCTCGGGTGCCAGCTCGCATGAAGGATCTTCTTGTTGAAGTCCAGCGGCTCGAGTTGCATGGCATCCTTTAGCCCTGGCTTGATTCCATTCTTAGCTCCGAGCGGTTTGTTACCAGTCAAAGGCCCGCCAATTTTCTTTGCCTTGAATGCAGACTTGTCCGCTTGCAGCACGACATCATTCAGTGTCTCCACGTCAAAGATGCGCAGGTAGTTGTGGTATGAACCGGTTAGAACATTCCTGGAAGATGTTCGCTTTGAAAGGACAGACAAAAAGGAAGGAGGAACCCACTTATCATCTCCACTCCATGTGCATTCGAATTTGTCAAAGATGCAGTCGTTCTCGTACAGATCACATAATTTCCCGCGTAAGTGATCATGTATTTGTATTGTCTTCAACGGTCGAGACTCCATGTTGACGTCCCAGATCCTCAATGACAGGTAGTCCCGCGCAAGGATGTATCGCCCATCGCGACTGAACTTGACGTCGGAAATGGAGGAGATAATTTCTGAGAAGAATGATCGATTTGTTGGATCCTCTTCCTCCTCGTACACTGTGGTTAGATCGTCAAACCTCACTCCACAACAGAGTCCGATATGGAGAGTGGGACGGACATTTCGCATGCTGGTCGCATAACGCAGAGTCCCGCATATCCGCGAGCTTGATATTGCTTTTTGAGCTGGAATACATGAACACATTGCACTGTGTCGGATGAAACTCAGCAGCCGTGATAACCTCTGTGAGTTCTTCCATGTTAGCTGGTTTGATGTCCACAATGTCTACGGAAATGTTAGCCCAAGGATGAACGGACATTCGATGAGAACAACTGACTGAAACTCTGGTCACTAATGTTCAGATTCCAGAGGTTAATCCGCAAGTCGTCTGCAGAAATGTACGTCTCTTGGTCCGAATTGACGGTGATGGAATGGATATGATACGCGTGGGCGTTGGAGTAAACTTTACGGGGTACGGCAGCGATGATATTGTCTTGATGTTGCATACGTGGTAATCGTAGATGCTGCCTTAACGCTGGCGGTGGAAGAGCTCGTTGACCATCACTCATGTTAGATTCTGATACCACCCGCAACGACTTTTCGAAGACTTTCCATAGCTTGATCGTCTTGTCTACGAGCCACCGCGTCAAAACGCACGAATAAGAGAACGTACATACGCGATGGTACTGATCGAACACCGACGTACCGTTCGTTGAGAGTAAGAAATGTGCAGAATTCTGTCGTTTGCACCATCGAATCTTGTTGATCTTCTCCTCAATCTCGAGAGACTTGAGGTAGTCAAACTCTGGTTCGTGTGACTGGAATTCGGTGTAAAACTTGTATTCGCAGCTCTTCTTCTATGATATCAGTGAAGTGCGTGTCCCACAGATAGACCAGGGCGTGAGATTAGCAACCGTCGATAGAGCGGCCACAGAGGGCAGGGCACACCATATCATTTCGCTCGAATAAGACTACGCGACCGCCCTTGTCACCCGTCGCAAGATAGTTTCCCGTGGTGTCAAACTCGACTGCGGAAATGATATCGGCTGTCCAGGGTCGGAGTATGTGAGCGTGACTGCGCGAAAGATGGAGCGGGGGCCACTCGAGGGTCCAGGGTGCGGGGGTGAAAGAGAGGACATGCCCGACACCTGGACCAGACGCAAAGAGAGGTTTAATTACCTTCTGTGATGTCTTCTACATCACCTTTGTCACCGAAACACTGGGCAAATCGCCAGCCGCCTGATGTGTCCGGATCCATGAGGTGAGGGGGTGTAAAGTAGGCACGGATGGGGCGTAAGATCTAAGGATCGTCCGCCTCTGGGGGAACAGTCAGGCAAGTTATATGATAATAGATTGGTGGCACGTCCGCAAGACGAGTACCGAGGAGAGAGATGAGGCAAGCAAAGGCCAAGGCGACCGCTGGGCACTCGTACGTGTGATTAGGTAATCATGCCTCATTTGGCGTTGTTTGTTTGGGCACCCCCGACGCTTAGCCAAGCCCACTCCCTAAGCCGGGCTGACAACAGCAAACACACATCACAATGCCCATCGCACCTATCACCGGAAAACTCAGGAAGAGGTTCTGGCTTGACCTCTCTTGTGCATTGGGCCTTGGCGTCTCTAGTGCTTATGCCTATTGGTCGGTACTTTTCCCTCTACCGTCAACATATTCGCTGACCCTTGCTATGACAGGTATGGCTTTCATCTGAAGGCTGGTCAGTGTTTGTCGTGCAATTTCGGGCGGTTTTTGTAATTTACTTTCTGACTGTCTTCCTACAGTTCAACGCCAGGAGGAGTTCTATCTCAAGTTGGAGCGTCAAAAGCAGGAGGCGTAGAGAGCTCACCCCAATAGAATGCATTTTGTCATCAAAATAATCAGTTCTATCCATTTCTCGTACTCCTTGAGGCACCAGGCATCGCGTGTACCTAGCTGATTTTCAGCTCTAGTGATTGCACTTGTTGCAAAGTCGCCAAGTCCAAGCATTCAACTTCATGCATGGCGGAATCTCTTCTCAATTCCATAGCTCGACATATCTGTACTTCAGAACATGAGTACAAGTACAATGCACGTTGGTGAATAATAAAGGTTTTAGGTTGCAGAGCGAGGAATAAACAGGTATCGATAAGGTGTAATATACGAAGTGCGACCACGAAACTGAATAAAGAGTCCACATAATTAGCCCCTTAGGCCATGTCCAGGTCTCTATCTGAGCAACCCCATCCGCTTCAGCGTTTCGCAACTCTCTACAGTTTCCGCTTCTATCTGCTTCACCTTTTCCCAATCCGCGCCGATGCCAAAGAAGCCCAAAGCCTGATCCTTTCGCCGTTGCTTTGAGTCTAACCCACGCTGACATACTTCGTACGTTTCCCGCGTAAATGCCTGATCCACGTATTCTTCAAAGCGCCGCAGAGCGGGCATGGGATGCGACCCATCACTCTGTCCTGACCGTGCAATCTCCGCTGCTATCGGATGTCGAGAGAACTCGGCCGAATTGACGTGATACTGTATACCATGTGTCTGCGTCATCCTTTTCAGGTTGAATCGCGTGGAGGGTTCAAATGAAAAGCGTGGATCCGGTACAGGGGGCGTGGAAAACAGATTCGGGAGAGCAGAGAGTAAAGAAAATCCAAACAGGATTAGGAGGGGGAGGAGCTGAACGAAAAGAGACCGCGGAGTAGCTGGTTCCTGTTGTTGCTCTTGCGGCCTCCCGCGTGTTGTATGAATGCGGGTTGTGCGGAAACCTCCAGGTCCAAAGCTGGTAGTAAACACTACGAATGAATGGCAGTCAGATTATACATTCGACCCATAGATTCCACATAAAAGATCACCTGGGCCCGTAGTGAAAGCCGGACCACCGCCGCCGAAGAACATGTTGAAGAGGTCTTCTGGACTCAGCTCCCCTTCAAACGTGGTACCGCCAAATGCACCGGCCGGGAATCCCGATGAAGGCCCCGAAGACGACATTCCACCGAACCTCGACTCTGGATCACCCCCACTACGGTCGTATACCGCCCGCTTTTGTGAGTCTGTTCCAAAAACTAATTAGAAGACCTAGGACAACGCAGGTCCAAGTACGAACCAGAAAGGACTTGGAATGCCTTGGAAACCACTGAGACAAAGTTAACATTTAGAACCCTTTTTAACGAGAGGACGCACTCTTGAAGGCCTCGTCAGCGCCTGGTGCGCCATTTTTGTCTGGGTGTAATGCAAGCGCCAACTAAGATATTGGTTGCAGGAAATTAGGCGTACGTCATGACAATGAATAACACCGCTCACCTTACGATACGCCTTTTTCACATCTGCCTCATCGCAGTCTTTCTTGACCGCAAGGATCTCGTAGTATTCCGTCACCTTACACGTTCGCACGCGCTTGACTACTGCAAGGTTCTCTGCTGTATACTCCCGTTTCTCCTTCGTACTTGTTGACCGGGAGGCAGATTCGGCAGTTGACGGTGCGCTCCGGTGTTTTGTACCGGATGCAGATGGATGTGTCTCGGTTGCCGAGGTGAAGGATGTAGGATCTGTCGTTGTTGATGCCGAGGATGAGGACCTACCGGAGGACCGAGAAGACGAGGACGAGGAAACCTCAAAATCAATCACTTCGAGTAGCTTCACGGCCTCTGGAGTCGAAAAGAGTGCCAACGACTTTTGTGCAAACTTGCGGGCAGAGGCGAGATTACCGGCTGCACGATGCTTCTGGGAAATGTGAAGACAGCGAAGTGCCTCATCTTTGTTGCTCTCCATGAGAAACTTGTTTCTATGCCGCGGTTCGAGATTACAGGAATAGAGGGTGAGAAAGGTCTAGAGAGAGTGCCAGAACTCGACTCCGAAAGTGAGCAGATGGGCCACGCGCATGATGGCTTTACGTAATCATTGCAGGAAAGTATTAGTCACCCGCCTACGATTGCGTTCACACTTTTTACTCCATGACCGCTGATGAGGAGCAGGAGACAGACGAGCTCAGGAATTTCCGTGAGAACTGGAAGAGGGAGGTAGAGGAAAATAAACGACAGCAACCCTGGCAAGACCCCGCAGCTGCCGCGGCACTTCCAGAACAACAATCATCTACTTCGGAAGCCAGTCCCCATCACTCAGGCGTATTCTGGTCGCGTAATGATGCACTTGGGGTGTACAGCAGGGCTGTAAAACATGAGCAAGCTGGCGAACTCGACGACGCGTTGCGACTGTACCGGCAGGCTTTTCGCGCGGACTCCAATGTCGACAAGTTATATCACCTCCGAGAGCAGAGGGCTCGAACTTCAGAGGCCATTTCCCTGACTGCGACAACTGTGGAGGGGAATGCGAAGAACAAGGCGGTGGTCCCCGTTAATGCACGATCTAATTCTATCGTTCCCGTACACATGAAGCCCCCATCCTCTGCTCCGCATGACACCGGGCGACAGGTGTCTAGTCTGCTTGCGATCATCTTGGCAAATTTTCCTATGCCATTATCGTTCGAGCCCGAAGACGAGAGGGTATTGTCACCTCTCCAGCGACTTCCAGACGAACTGCTGGTACACATCCTCAGCTACTTAGGTGCTGCCACGATTGAGGGTTTTGCGCTCGTGAGCAGGAAAGCGAGGATGATCACACTTGACGCCACGATCTGGAGGTCTGACTTCCTACTTTCTTTCTTCTCTAATGTGCAGTGCCGATCATTATGAATCTGTTTGCTTCGAACGGCCTTTTCCGCACGTTGTCATGGTTGAACGAAGAAGTTCTCATTGTGTATCTCTTCACAGGTCATTCGTGGAGGCGCTATACAAGCCGCCACAGATCTCGCCAGAACAGACCCTCGATGACATCTTAGACAAGTCCTCATCAGATTATCGCCGTGTGTACATTGAGCAGCCACGCGTGCGACTGGATGGCGTGTATATCGCGGTATGCCATTACATGTATCTGCCCGTCAAAGAAGTCCATCCTTCGTGTCATTCATTGAAAGTTGCAGCCGACACGGGTTGAGCGAGAATGCATGGGTTAATGTCGGCATCGAGCCTTTTATCGCGCAAATGAATGGGCTGACATGTCACAGATAAGTCACCTTATCACCTATCATCGCTACCTGTGCGTACCGTTACGACATCTTTCCTGAATGTCCTTTCATGCTCATTCAGGCGGTTCTATCCGAGCGGGCAAGTCATTTCGCTCCTCGCGAATGAAGAACACGAGCCACAGCAAGTAATCACGATGCTCAGACCAACACTTCGCATGAAGGTGTGGGTTAGAGGACCAATGTCATGGATTCGGTTTTAAACAATCTCTCCCAGGGGTTCTATATTGGCACGTGGAAGCTCTCCGGGTTAACTGTGCAGATTTCGAACCTGATGGATCCGTCGAATCCGACCGCACGTTACTCATTCCAAATGACACTCACGCTGCGGTCACGTCCATTGGGCCGATGGAATAAGTTAGAGTTCAACGAGTACGAATCGATAAATATAGAGGACGGGGAAGCGACGGCATTGGGGCTGAAGAACGAGAGACCGTTTTGGTTCTCCAAGGTCCGGTCATACAGCAGTAGGATAGAGTAGCAGAGCAGTTGCCGCGGATCGGAATGGACGGTGCTCATCGTTTGATTTCACCGAGTGGGACGGATGGCCGTGCCCGCGGGAGGAAATTTGAGCGGCCAATTGAGGAAAGTCGCCACTTGTGTCCTGTCCACCTCAGCACAACTTTCTTTCCCCGCCTCACCCTCGCCCCGCCGCCGTCTAGGCAACACCTCTTCTCCTGGGCAGATGTCGCCTTTCTTTTCTTCCGTATTTTTTCCTTTCACTTCCAACTGTCCTTGCGCCACTTTCGTTGACTCGGGTCTCCTTTAACAACCACATTGCTTTCCGTCAACTCTCCCCCACTTTCTCTCCGCACTACCATAGCCCCAACGCGTCTGAGCCAGTACCCATCTTTCTATAATACTCACACCAAAAATGCATCCGGTCCTCCTACTAGATGAAGTTCTTAGAATTATCTTCAACCATATTGACCGCGACTTGAATCGTTTACCCGCTCTCAAAACCTTTTACTGTCTTGCCACCGTGTGCCATGCATGGAAGGACCCCGCCTTGGACTATCTGTGGGCATCCCTTGCCTCGGTTGACCCCCTGCTTGCCCTTCTTCCGCGCGTGAGTGTATTACTCATAACATACCTGGCTGTCTTAACAATGCCGGCTATAATGTGCATTATAGGATGTACCATGTGGTTGTATCCCCTCTGATCCTCTTGCACGGTTCCATGCCTACGCTTCGCGGGTCCGAAACGTGGGCCAGGGTCTGTGCTCTCTGCCTAGGTGCATGCTATATCCCAACCGTGACCTCGTGGACGCGAGTACCTCTAAAAAC
>WNFO01002164.1_pt1 | contig 16048 bp, 16 predicted proteins | sample 5400251 | NCBI WGS metagenome assembly WNFO01 (sample SAMN13153354, study PRJNA577476) | soil metagenome | isolation source: 100 cm saprolite under Madrone tree | place: USA:California | collected 2016-06-14 | reverse complement strand
CCGAGCAGCGCGATCGCGTAGATGCAGACTTGGGTGAACTGGAAGACTCGGAATCCGCTGAGGAGAAAGGGGAGCGCGCAGGCCGCCACCAGCACGAGAATCAACGCCGCCCGCTCCATTGCACCGCGCCCGCGCGCCACGGGCCTACACCCTCCGGACGGACGAGCGGCCGAAGAGGCCGCTCGGCTTGACGAGGAGGACGATGATGATCATGGCGAGCGCCACCGTCAGCTTGAGCTCCGTGCCGATGAACGAGACATAGGTTCCGACGAGATTCTCCGTCACTCCCACTAGGAAGCCACCCACCACCGCGCCGAGCGGGCTCGTGAAGCCGCCCACTGTCGCGGCGGCGAAGGCGTAGAGCTGGATGCCAACCATCATGTTCGGGTCGAGGAAGACGACGGGGGCGACCATGATTCCCGCCACGGCTCCAAAGGCCGCGGCCAGGCCCCAGCCGAGCGCCAGCATCCAGCCCACGCGGATGCCGCAGAGACGGCTCGACGTCGGGTTCTGGGCCGCCGCCCGCATGGCGAGACCCAGCGTCGTGTAGCGGAAGAAGAGAAAGAGGAGCAGCAGGACGACCAGCGTGACGCCGATCGCGCCCAGGTCGTGGGCGCCGAAGATGATGTTGCCGAACTTGATGGGCTTGCTCGGGAAAGGGCTCGGGAACGGCTTCTGGATCCAGGAGTAGATCCAGCCCGCCACGCTCGTGAAGATGAAGACGAGCCCGAGGGTTACGATCACGATCGTGAGGATCGGAGCGTCTTCCACGGGACGCAGCACGATGCGCTCGATCAGCAGGCCGCCCACGAAGGCGATGACGAGGGTCGCGATGAAGGCGGCCCAGTAGGACAGTCCGAGCTGCAGCAAGGACCAGCAGAGATAGGTGCTGAACATCGCCATGGCGCCCTGGGCGAAGTTCACCACGTCCGTCGCCTGGTAGATCATGACGAGCGCCAGCGCCAGGCTCGCGTAGATGCCGCCCGTCGCCAGTCCCGATACGACTTGTTGGATAAAAATGTCCAGAGCAGTCTCCTCAGTATCCGAGGTAGGAGCGGCGAATTGAGTCGTCGCGCTGCAGATCGGCTGACGGCCCTGACATCACGACGCGCCCCGTCTCGAGCAGATAGGCGTGGTCCGCCAGCTCGAGGGCCATGGCGGCGTTCTGCTCGACCAGGAGCACGGAGACGCCTTCGTCCTTGTTGATGGCGCGCACGATGCGGAAGATCTCGCGCGTCAGGATCGGGGCCAGTCCCAGCGAGGGCTCGTCGAGCAGCAGCAGCCGCGGCCGGGACATGAGGGCGCGGGCCACCGCGAGCATCTGCTGTTCGCCACCCGAGAGCGTGCCCGCCTGCTGGCCCTGTCGCTGCCCGAGGACGGGGAAGTACTGGAAGACGCGCTCGAAGTCTCTGACGATGGCCGCCCGGTCGGTGCGCACGTAGGCGCCCAGCCGCAGGTTCTCCTGCACTGTGAGGTCCATGAACGTGCCGCGCCCCTCGGGCGTGTGGGCGATCCCGAGCCTTACGATCTCCTCGGTGGCTTTGCCGTCGATGCGCTGCCCTTCGAAGCGCACGCTCCCGCTCGTCTTCACCATGCCGCACACCGCGCGCAGCGTGGTGGTCTTGCCTGCGCCGTTGGCGCCGAGGATCGCGGTGATGCCGCCCGCCTCGACGGCGAAGCCCAAGCCATGGAGGACCTTGGTGGCTCCGTACTGCGCCTCCAGGTTCTCGGCCTCGAGCAGCGTGGGCACTAGTTCTCGCCTCCCCTCTCAGTTTTTAGCTTCCCCATCTCAGTTTTTAGCTTCCAAGGTAGGCCTTGATCACGTCGGGGTTGCGCTGGATCTCGGCGGGCGGGCCCTCGGCGATCTTCCTGCCGAAGTCGAGCACGACCACCCTGTCCGACACCTGCATCACGAGGCTCATGTGGTGCTCGACCAGTAGCACCGTGATCCGCCGCTCGTCGCGGATGGCGCGGACCAGCGCGCCCAGCACCGCTACTTCCTCGTGGTTGAGACCGCCGGCGGGCTCGTCGAGGAGCAGGAGCCTGGGCCGGTTGGCCAGCGCCCTCGCAAGCTCCACGCGCTTGAGCGTGCCGAAGGACAGTCCCGCGGCCGGGTGCCCGGCCACCTCCTCGAGGTCGAGGAAAGCGATCAGCTCGCGGGCGGTCTCCCGCGCTTCGCGCTCCTCGCGGCCGACCCACGGCAGCTTGAGCGCGTTGCTGGCGAAGTCGCTGCGCGTCCGGCTGTGGACGCCCACCAGCACGTTGTCGAGCACGCTCATGGTCGGGAAGAGGGCCAGGTTCTGGAACGTGCGCCCGATGCCGAGCTCGGCAATGTGGTGGGTGGGCGCGGCGATGATCGATTGTCCCTCGAAGAGGATGTCGCCCTGCTGAGGTGTGTAGAGTCGCCCGAGGCAGTTGAAGAGCGTGGTCTTGCCCGCCCCGTTGGGCCCGATCAGTCCCACGATCTGGCCCGTCTCCATCTCGAAGGACACGTCGTCGAGCGCCACGATGCCGCCGAAGCGCATGGTGAGGTCCCGGACGACCAGAATGGACGGGCCTGCGGGTGGCGTCATCGCCCCAGAGCATGCATGGGTTGGGGCCTGTTTATAGAGGGGAGGGGGGTGGTTTGTCAATGAAAACCACGTGGCGACCGGTATAATCCAGAACCTATGGCCCACCAGTTCATTTTCACGATGAAGGACCTGCGGAAGATCGTTCCCCCGAAGCGCGAGATCCTCAAGGGCATCTGGCTGTCGTTCTATCCCGGCGCCAAGATCGGCGTCCTCGGCGCCAACGGCGCGGGCAAGAGCACCTTGCTCAAGATCATGGCCGGAGTGGACGAGGACTTTCTGGGCGAGGCCAAGCCCGCCGACGGCGTGCGCACAGGCTACCTGCCGCAGGAGCCGCACCTCGACCCCTCGAAGGACGTGCGCGGCAACGTGGAAGACGGCGTGGCCGAAGTGCGAGGGCTCCTCACTCGCTTCGACGAGATCAATGCCCGGCTCGGCGAGCCCATGGACCCTGCGGAGATGGAGAAGGTGCTCGAGGAGCAGGCCCGCGTGCAGGACGCGATCGAGGCGGCGAACGGGTGGGATCTCGACCGCACGGTGGAGATCGCGATGGACGCCCTGCGCTGCCCCGCCGGCGATGCCGACGTGACCACGCTCTCCGGCGGCGAAGTCAGGCGCGTGGCGCTCTGCCGCCTGTTGCTCCAGAAGCCCGACCTCCTACTGCTCGACGAGCCGACCAACCACCTCGACGCCGAGAGCGTCGCCTGGCTCGAGCGTTTCCTCAAGGACTACCCGGGCACGGTGGTGGCCATCACCCACGACCGCTACTTCCTCGACAACGTCGCCGGCTGGATCCTCGAGCTCGACCGCGGCGCGGGAATCCCGTGGGAGGGCAACTACTCCTCGTGGCTCGACCAGAAGAAGCAGCGCCTGGCGACGGAGGAGAAGCAGGAGTCGGCGCGCCAGCGCACGCTCGAGCACGAGCTGGAATGGGTGCGCATGTCCCCACGCGCACGTCAGGCCAAGTCCAAGGCGCGGCTCCAGGCCTACGAGACGATGCTGGCCGAAGGAGGCAAGGAGCGTGACGGCACGGCGGAAATCATCATCCCGCCCGGGCCGCGGCTGGGTGACGTGGTCGTGCAGGCCGAGCACCTCTTCAAGGGATACGGCGACCGGCTCCTGATCGAGGACCTGAACTTCAGCCTGCCGCGCGGCGGCATCGTGGGCGTCATCGGCGCCAACGGCGCGGGCAAGACCACGCTCTTCCGCATGATCACGGGACAGGAGAAGCCCGACAAGGGTGCGCTCCGCGTGGGGGAGACCGTGCACCTCGCCTACGTGGACCAGAGCCGGGACGCGCTCGATGGAAAGAAGAACGTGTGGGAGGAGATCTCCGGCGGCGCGGAGCAGCTCACGCTGGGCGGCCGTCAAATGGCCTCGCGCGCCTACGTCGCCTCCTTCAACTTCAAGGGCGCCGACCAGCAGAAGAAGGTGGGCGACCTCTCGGGCGGCGAGCGCAACCGCGTCCACATGGCGAAGCTGCTCCAGGCGGGCGGCAACCTGCTGCTCCTCGACGAGCCGACGAACGATCTGGACGTCGACACGCTCCGGGCGCTGGAAGACGCGTTGCTCTCCTTCGCGGGCTGCGCCGTCGTCATCAGCCACGACCGCTGGTTCCTCGACAGGATCGCCACCCACATGCTGGCCTTCGAGGGTGACAGCCGCGTGGAGTGGTTCGAGGGCAACTACCAGGACTACGAAGCCGACCGCAAGAAGCGCCTCGGCGCCGCCGCCGAGCAGCCGCACCGCCTCCGCTACAAGCCCCTCACGCGCGGTTAGCGCTCTTCAAGGAGACCCTGATGCTCGATCTTGGACTCGGCGGCAAGGTGGCCATCATCACCGGCGGCAGCGAAGGGCTCGGGCGCGCGGCCGCCCAGAGGCTGGCCGCCGAAGGGGCGCGCGTGGCCATCTGCGCGCGGCGTCCCGACGTGCTGGAACGCGCGGCGGAAGGGATCCGCAAGGCGGGCGGGCAGGTGCTGGCGCGCTCGGTGGACGTCAGCAAGGCGGACCAGATCGACAAGTTCGTCGGCGAGGTCGTGAGCGAGTGGGGCGGGGTGGACATCCTCCTCAACAACGCCGGCACCTCGGCCGCCGCCTCCTTCGAGGCCGTGGACGACGCCGCCTGGCTTCACGATTTCGAGCTCAAGTTCTTCGCGGCCGTGCGCCTGTGCCGGCTCTGTATCCCGCACATGAAGAAGCGCGGTGGCGGGCGCATCATCAACGTGACCAACCTGGGCGCCAAGACCCCGTCCGCGCGCGGATTGCCGACCAGCGTATCCCGCGCGGCCGGGATCAACCTGACGAAGTCCCTGGCCAACGAGTACGCCCCCGACAAGATCCTCGTGAACACGATCTGCATCGGGCTGGTCAAGAGCGGCCAGTGGGAGCGGCGCGCCAAGGGCGACCTGGACGCCTTCTACAAGGAAACCGGCAAGCGCGTGCCCATCGGGCGCATGGGCGAGGCCGAAGAGTTCGGCGATCTCGTCGCCTTCCTGGTCTCGGAGCGCGCCGCGTTCATCACGGGCACCGCCATCAACTTCGACGGTGGAATGGCCGCGGTCGTCTAGGCGGCATGCTATGCTCCCCGCAGGAGGTGCGGACATGTTCAAGGATGTCGTGAAATCGAAGCAGGAGCTGCGCGCGCTCTTCGGCGAGCCGAGTGAGCGGGCCATCCTCAAGTGCCACTCCTCTCTCGACGAGCACTCGCGAGCCTTCATCGCGGCCTCGCCCTTCGTGCTGCTCGCGACGTCCAACGCCGCGGGCCAGTGCGACGTCTCGCCCAAGGGCGACACGCCCGGCTTCGTGCTGGTCCTGGACGACGCGCACCTGGTCGTGCCCGACCGCCCCGGCAACGCCCGGATCGACGGGCTCAGCAACATCCTCGAGAATCCGCACATCGGGATGATCTTTCTGGTGCCGGGACGCGGAGACACGCTTCGCGTCAATGGAAGAGCTTCCATCATCCGTGACAGCGAGATCCTCTCGCGGCTCGGCATGCACGGCAAGCTGCCCAAGGTCGCCATCGGCCTCGAGGTCGAGGAGGCGTACCTGCACTGTCCCAAGGCCTTCCTCCGCTCGAGCCTGTGGGATCCGTCCACGTGGGCCGAGCCCCAGAAGCTCCCGTCCTTCGCCCAGATGCTCTGGGACCAGGTGCCCAGCGCGCGCAACGCGGCGTCCATCACCGACTACGCCAACCAGCTGGACAAGCGGGTGCGCGAGACGCTGTACTGAGAGGGGAGACGCGGCATGGCCGTCGTTGATCCAGTTCCGAGCGAGAAGGCTCCCGACGAGCTGAAGGCGGTCTACGACAGCCTGTCCAAGACGCACAGCCGGGTGCCGAACTTCTTCGCCACCATGGCCCATCGCCCGGGCGCGCTCAAAGCCTTCCTGCCCCTGTACGCGACGGTGATGCGCGAGGGCACCGTCGAGACGAAGTACAAGGAGCTGGCGTATCTCAAGACCTCGGCGCTGAACGGCTGCGAGTACTGCGCCCGAGCGCACACGCCGGCGGCCAGGCGGGCCGGCGTCTCCCAGGAGCAGATCGCGGCCCTCACCTTCTACGAGCGAAGCCCGCTGTTCGACGAGAAGGAAAAGGCCGTGCTGCTCTACACGGAGAGGGTGACTCGCGCCGCGGGCGCCGGCCTTCGCGACGCGGCCATGGGTGACCTCAAGCGGCTCTTCAGCGAAGACCAGGTCGTCGAGCTCGCCCTGGTCATCTGCATGGCCAACTTCACCAACCGCTTCAACAACGGACTCCGCATCGAGCCCGACCTGGGCTAGCAGGGCGCCGCGTCGTCTGGGCCTGCGTCAGACAGTGGCGATCGGCGTCGCGGGTGAGCCGACGGCGCCGGTAAGCCGGAGGGGCGGGGCGGTCAGCAGGAAGCGGCTGCGCTTGTGCTGGCGGAGCCAGGCCGCCAGCTCGCTGAGATACCACATCTCGCCGAGGTTGACCCCGAGCTTGAAGAGGCAGTGCTGGTGAAGCGGCAGCCCCGCGTGCGCCGTCGGACCGCCCGGGCGCGAGGGCACCGCCTCGACACCGTAGTTGTCGGCGATCAGCGAGGCGATGCCGCTGTCCGTGATCCACTGGAGGAGCGCGTCGTCGCGGCCGTCGAGCACGGCGTAGGACGAGCCGAGCTTCTCGCCGTCGGGCTCCTTCTTCATGTCGAGAAGCGCCTGGCTGAACCCCGTGTGCAGCAGCAGCATGTCGCCCTTCTCGACGACCACCTTGTCCTGGTCCAGCACGCGCAGGAGATCGTCGCGGTTCACCGTCTTCCGCTCCTGCCCGAAGTGCGCGTGGAGATCCACCAGCACGCCGCGTCCCTGGATGCCGTGCACGGCCATGTTCTCGACGCCCAGCCGGCGAGCGCCAATCGGCTCGGTGGTCCTGGCTCCGGTCCGGTAGTCGAGGGGGCCGATCACGTCCACGTTGGCGCGGTGGCCGTTGTAGAAGAGGGGCTCGGCCTTGCCGTCGCCGTCGGCGTCGAAGTGGGCGCCCACGTGGCAGAGGCTGTCCCACTGCGTCGAGTACTGGAGTGTGAGGAGCACGACGTCGTCGCACACGACGTCAGTGTGGAGCGGGTTGTAGAGGGAGAGCGGCATGTTGTAGCGAGGTCTGTCCTCGGTGCCCGTCGCCGAGAGGACCGGCGGGGTACGGCGCGGGTTCAGCACGGCGCCTCCCGGGTAGTCGAGCGGGAGGCTCAGGCAGAACGTGCGGCCTTCGCGGACCTCGGCGGCGCCCTGCTTGACCTTCTCGGGCGTGATGAGGTTCAGGCGCCCGATCTGGTCGTCGGGGCCGAAGTCTCCCCAGGTCGATCCGTCGGGCCGCCGCGTCCATCGTGAGGTCGGCATCAGGTCCTCTCGGGCCGCTCGACGAAATGGATGAGAATACCGCCCGTGGAGCGCGGGTGCAGGAACGCGATCTTCGATCCGCGAGCGCCGGGACGCGGCGTCTCGTCGATCACGTGAAGCCCCGCGGCGCGGGCGTCGCGCATCGCCTCTTCGATGTCGGCGACGCGGAGCGCGATGTGGTGCAGGCCCTGGCCACGCCGGGCGACGAACTTCGCGATGTCGCGCTGGTCGATCACCTTCTGGTCACCGTCGGGCACGCGGTCCTCGAGGATCTCGAAGTCGGTGTCCCCGACGCGAGCGAAGGCCGCGCGCAGGCCTCCGTACGGGTCCTTTTCCTCGATGTCGTGGATCTCGAGCCCGAGCTTGTCGCCGAAGATCTCGATGTGCTTGGAGAGGTCTCCCGAGGCGATGCCGATGTGATCGATGCCGAGGATGCGCACGGCTCTCCCTTCGGCTGGCGCGGGTTCTCGAGCTGGATGCCGCATCGGAGGGCGCGATAATAGCACGCAAGCGCGGTGGTCGGCGTCCGTATACTAGGCGCCGGCCATGACGGACGGGATGGAGATCTGGTTCGAGCGCGGCGTCACCGACGGGCTGCCGGTCGTGCCCCCGACGCGCGAGCGCGTGGAGCGCATGCTGGCGGGGACCGCGCGGCCGCGAGAGGTGCTCGTGGCCCAGGTGCCGCCCAGCTTCGGGCGTGCCACCGTCGAGAAGCTCGCGATCAACGCCGTCATGGCCGGCTGCCGCCCGGACTACTTTCCCGTCGTCCTCGCCGTCGTGGAGGCGGCGTGCGATCCCGCGTTCAACCTCCACGGCCAGTCGGGCACGACCAACGCGACCTCGCCGCTCATCATCGTCAACGGCCCGATCCGCGCGCGCCTGGGCGTCAACTGCGCGGCCGGGGTCTTCGGCCCCGGGTTTCGCGCCAACGCCACCATCGGCCGGGCGCTCCGGCTCGTCATGATCAACCTCGGAGGCGCGAAGGCGGGAGAGATCTCGATGTCCACGCTCGGCCATCCCGGCCGCTACACGTATTGCATCGGCGAGCACGAGGAGGCTTCGCCCTGGGAGCCCCTTCACGTCGAGCGCGGTTCGAAGCCCGGGGAGAGCACGGTGACGCTCTTCCCCGGCGAAGGGCCGTTCATCGTCAACGATCATTCGAGCCGCGAGGCGTCGCAGCTCGTGGCCTCGCTCGGCTGGTCGGCGGCGGGCGTGTGGAACCACAAGAGCTTTCCGCTCTACGGCCACACGCTCTGGGTCATCGGCCCTGAGCACGCCGCGACCATCGGGTCGCAGGGCTGGAGCAAGCGCGACGTCAAGCGCAGCCTCTTCGACACTATCCGTCGCCCGGCACGGGAGCTCGTGCCCGGTCCCGACGGCGCCGAGAGCGGGCGCCTGAGGGACCCCGCCGGCTCGGATCCCAACGCGCTCATCCCGAAGTTTCCCTCTGTGGAGGAGATCATGGTCATCGTGGCGGGCGGCACGGCGGGGCGGTTCTCGGCGGTGGTGCCGGGGTGGATGGGTGGCGACATCGGTGCGCAGCCCGTGACGCGGACGATCGGGGCATGAGCGCGCTTCCGCGGACCGCCGACACCGTCATCATCGGCGCGGGCGCCATCGGCTCGAGCATCGCCTACCAGCTTTCGAAGCGGGGCGCGCGCGACGTCGTCGTGCTGGAGCGCGAGACGATCGGCTCCGGCTCGACGAGCAAGGCCGCGGGCGGCATCCGCGTGCAGTTCGCCACGCGGGTCGAGATCGAGTTCTCGCTGCGCGGCATCGCGTTCTTCAAGCGCTTCGAGGACGAGATGGGCGTGCCGTGCGACTTCCGCCAGGAGGGATATCTCTTCATCCTCTCGAGCGAGAAGGACGTCGAGCGCTTCAAGAAGAACGTGGCGCTCCAGCAGAGCATGGGCACGGACGTACGGATGATCACGCCCGATGACGCCAAGGCCATCGTGCCCGGCCTCCGCGTGGACGACGCGATCGCCGCCGTCTGGGGGCCGACGGACGGCTACGCGTCACCGAACGACGTGGTCCAGGCCTACGCGGCCCGCGCTCGCGCTGGCGGCGTGAAGTTCTTCGAGGACACGCCGGTGACCGGGATCGAGCTGGACGGCCGGAAGGTCAGCGCAGTCGTGACGCCCGCGGGCCGGATCGAGACGCGGCTCGTGATCAACGCCGCGGGGCCCCAGGCGCCGCTCGTCGGGAAAATGGTCGGTCTCGATCTGCCGGTCGACCCTCGGAAGCGCCACATCTTTGTTACGGACAGCTTCAGCGAGGTTAGGCATCCGATGCCGCTCGTAACCGACATCTCCTCTGGCTTCTACTGCCGGAGCGAGCAGGGAGCGGTCCTGATGAGCCCGGGCGATATCGGCGAGCAGACGGAGTACACGGCGAGCGTGGACTGGAGCGTGCTGGAGCAGACGGTGGAGAAAGCGGTGCGCCGCATGCCCGCGCTCGAGCACGCCCAAATCCGGCACGCGTGGGCAGGACTGCGGCCGCTCACGCCCGACGGCCGCGGCATCCTCGACTGGGCGCCCGGCATCGAGGGGCTCTACCTCGCCATCGGCTTCTGCGGCCACGGCTTCCAGCACTCGTTCGCAGTGGGCGAGATGGTGGCCGAGCTCCTCACGACCGGCGTGACCAGCCTCGACGTCTCCGACCTGAGACTCGGACGCTTCTGAGCTATGATGCTCACCTGAGCATACAACCTACCCAGGAGACCCGTCACATGCGATATGAGGCACCGGATTCATTGGAGGGCGCGGTGGCCCTGCTCGCCGCCGCGAACGGCGAGGCCAGGGTGCTGGCCGGCGGCACGGACCTGCTGGTGCAGATGCGCGCCGACGTCGTGGAGCCCGAGCTGATCGTGGACATCAAGCGCATCCCGGAGACCCGCGCGATCACCGAGGAGAAAGGCGGCTGGCGCATCGGCGCGGCGGCGACCGGGGCCGAGCTGAAGGAGCATCCGCGGCTCAAGAACGTATGGCCGGGAGTGGTGGAGGCCGCGAACCTCATCGGCTCCACCCAGGTGCAGGGCCGCGCCACCCTGGGCGGCAACCTGTGCAACGGCTCACCGGCCGCCGACAGCGTGCCCGCGCTCATTGCAGCAGCAGCGGTGGCTACTCTGGCCGGGCCGCAGGGCAAGCGCGACCTCCCGGTTGAGGACGTCATGCTGGGGCCCCGCAAGCTCGCCCTGCGAAAGGGTGAGATCGTGGTGTCATTCCTGTTGCCGCCCCGGCCGGCGCGCTCCTCCGACGCCTATCTGCGTTTCATCCCGCGCACGGAAATGGATATCGCGGTGGTTGGCGCGGGGGTAAGCTTGACTCTCGACGGGGGTGGCACCGTCGCCGCGGCGCGCGTGTCACTGGGCGCGGTGGCGGCGCGGGTGCTGCTCGTTCCGGAGGCTGCGCAGGCCATCATTGGCAGCCGGCTCGACGCGGCGGCGCAGCAGCGGCTGGCGGCGGCGGCGCGGGCGGCCTGCCAGCCGATCGACGACAAGCGAGGTACGACGGAGTTCCGCATCGAGGTCGCGGGCGTGCTGGCGCGCCGGGCGGCCCTGATCGCGCTGGACCGGGCGAGGACCAACTGATGGCCAAGCACCACATAGAGGCGAGGGTGAACGGCGACGCCGTGGAATTCCTCTGCGAGACGGAGGAGACGCTGCTCGACGTGCTGCGCGACACCATGCACCTGACCGGCAGCAAGGAAGGCTGCTCCTCCGGCGACTGCGGCGCCTGCAGCGTGATGCTGGACGGGCGGCTCGTCTGCTCCTGCCTGGTGCTGGGGTGCGAGGTGAGCGGACGGACCATCGAGACCATCGAGGGCCTGGCCACCGGAGAGCATCTCCACCCGCTGCAGCAGGAGTTCCTCAAGCGCGCGGCGCTCCAGTGCGGGATCTGCACGCCCGGCTTCCTGGTGGCGGCGAAGGCCCTGCTCGACCGGAACACCGACCCGAGCGAAACCGAGGTGCGCTACTGGCTGGCCGGCAATCTCTGCCGGTGCACGGGCTACGACAAGATCGTGACCGCTGTGTTGGACACCGCTGCCGCAATGAGAAAGGGATAACGACATGGCCGAGACGAACGGGCAGTCTCAGACGAACGGGCACCCGCAGGGGGTCGTCGGCACGCGCACGATCCGGCCGGACGGGGTGGACAAGGTGACGGGCCGGGCCCGTTTCGGGGCCGACTACAACCTGCCCGGCCAGCTGATCGGCCGGGTGCTGCGCAGCCCGCACCCGCACGCGCGCATCGTGTCCATCGACACCTCGAAGGCGGAGGCGCTGCCGGGCGTGAAGGCCGTGGTTACCCGGGAGGACTTCGCCGACCAGCCCTCCGAGTTCGTCCCCGCCGGCGAGATGATGATGAACTACAAGGACGTCGTGCGGAACGTCATGGCCCGCGAGAAGGCGCTGTACGAGGGCCACGCGGTGGCCGCGGTGGCCGCCACGAGCGCCGTCATCGCCCGGAGCGCGCTCAAGCTCATCGACGTGAAGTACGAGGTGCTCCCGCATGTCATCGACGTGGTCGAAGCCATGCAGCCGGGGGCGCCCCTTCTCCACGACGACCTCTTCACGGTCGGCGTCGAGCCGAAGCCCGAGAAGCCGTCCAACATCGCCAAGCGGGTCGAGATCAAGCAGGGCGACATGGAGGCCGGCTTCAAGCAGGCCGACCTCGTCGTCGAGCGCGAGTTCAAGACGGCGCCAGTGCACCAGGGCTACATCGAGCCGCACGCCGTACTGGCCACCACCTCCGAGGACGGCACGACCGAGCTCTGGTGCACGACCCAGGGCCACTACGTCGTGCGCGCCCACTGCGCCCGGCTCCTCGGCCTCGACATCGGCAAGGTCCGGGTGACGGCGACCGAGATCGGCGGCGGGTTCGGCGGCAAGACGGTGGTCTACCTCGAGCCGCTCGCCATCGCGCTGTCCCGCAAGGCCAAGCGGCCGGTGAAGATGGTGATGTCGCGCGAGGAGGTCTTCAAGGCTTCCGGTCCCACCTCCGGCGCCACCGTGCGGGTGAAGCTGGGCGCCACCAAGGACGGCAAGTTCGTGGCCGCCTTCGCCGAGCTGAAGTACCAGGCGGGAGCCTTCCAGGGCTCGCCGGTCCAGCCCGGGGTCATGTGCGCCTACGCGCCCTACGACATCGAGAACGTCCACGTGATCGGCTACGACGTCGTGTCGAACCGGCCGAAGGTGGCCGCCTACCGGGCGCCCGGCGCCCCGATCTCAGAGTACGCGGTCGAGAGCGTGGTGGACGAGATCGCCAAGAAGCTCGGCCTCGACCCGATCGAGCTGCGCATGATGAACGCGGCGCACGAGGGGACCAAGGCGGCCTACGGCCCGAAGTTCGGCCCGATCGGACTCGAGGAGACGCTCAACGCCGTCAAGAAGAGCGAGCACTGGAACACGCCGCTCCGGAAGTGGCAGGGGCGCGGCGTCGCCTCGGGCTTCTGGTTCAACATCGGCGGGGAGACCTCGGTATCGCTCACCGTGAACGAGGACGGCACGGTCTCGCTGATGGCGGGCACCCCCGACATCGGCGGGCTGCGCGCCTCGCTGGCGGCGGTGGCCGCCGACGAGCTGGGCGTGCCGTACGAGAAGGTGCGGCCCATCATCGGTGACACCGGCTCGCTCGGGTACAACTTCCTCACCGGCGGTAGCCGCTCGGCTTTCTCGGGATCGATGGCGCTCGTGGAGGCCGCCAAGCAGATCAAGGCTGACCTCTGCGCGCGGGCCTGCAAGCTCTGGGAGGCCAAGCCGGAGCAGGTGGAGTTCTCGGGCGGAGCCGTCCGGCCGCTCGGTGCGCTCGCCGAGAAGGTGAAGCCGATGACCGTCGCCGACTTCGCCAAGGTGGCGGGCAAGACGGGCGGCCCCATCGGCGGCGTCGGCCGCATCAACGCCCAGGGCGCGGGGCCAAGCTTCGGCACCCACCTGGTGGACCTCGAGGTGGATCCCGAGACCGGGCGCGTCACCATCCTGCGCTACACGGTGGCGCAAGACGCGGGCCGCGCATTGCACCCGGCCTACGTCGAGGGCCAGTACCAGGGCGGGGCGGTGCAGGGAATCGGCTGGGCGCTCAATGAGGAGTACATCTACGGCTCCGACGGCAAGCTCCAGAACGCGGGCTTTCTCGACTACCGCATGCCGGTAGCCTCGGACGTACCGATGATCGACGCGATCCTGGTAGAGGTGGCCAACCCGAAGCACCCCTATGGGGTCCGCGGCGTGGGCGAGACACCCATCGTGCCGCCACTCGGCGCCATCGCCAACGCCATGGAGAACGCCACCGGCATCCGGTTCACTGAGTTGCCGATGTCGCCGCCCAAGGTGCTGAAGGCGCTCAAAGAGAAGGGTCTCAGCAAGGCCTGAGACCGGACGTCATGGCGCGGGTGGTGCTGATCGGCAACCTCGCGCAGGTCACGGGGGGCGTCGCCGCGTTCGATCTCTCGGCGAGGTCGGTCAAGGAGCTCTTCGCCCAGCTGACCGCGCTCCATCCCGCGCTGGGGCGCCACCTCGAGGACGGGGTGGCGGTGGCCATCGACGGCCAGATCTACCAGGATTCGCTGCTGGAGCCGATCGGCGCGGACAGCGAGGTGTTCGTCCTCCCGCAGATCGCGGGAGGCGGCTCTAGCCGATGAGACTCGACCGGGTCACGTCGAGCGGGTGGGCGAGCAGAAATCGGGCGAAGATATAGAGCTCGCTCATGCCCGTCGTAGCGCTTCGAGATCCAGCTTCTTCATCTGAAGCAGCGCCCGCATGACCCTGTCCGATCTTTCGGGGTCGGTCGCGGCGACCAGCTCGTCCAGGATGGCAGGAACGACCTGCCACGACACGCCGAACTTGTCCTTGAGCCACCCGCACTGGTCTGTGTGCCCGCCCTGAGAAAGCTTCTCCCAGTAGTCGTCTATCTCTTTTTGCGTCTCGCAGTTCACGACGAGTGAAATAGCCTCGGTGATCTTGAAGTGTGGCCCGCCGTTCAGCGCCACGAATTCCTGGCCCTCGAGCCGAAACTTCACGGTCATCACGCTGCCCTGTGGCCTGCCCGCCGCTTCCGCTCCTGCTTTCCCATAGCGGGCAATCGTGACGATCTCGGAATTCCTGAAGATCGAGACGTAGAACTTCGCGGCCTCCTCGGCCTCACTGTCGAACCAGAGGAAGGGGGTGATCCTTTGGATGCTGTTCGGCATGATTGTCTTCCTCCTGGGCGGACGTGCGAGAGTTTCTTTCCATGCCAGCTTAGAGCATGCGGTTCCGGGCCGCCACTGATTGGCCGGGCCGCCGCGCTCCCGGCGACCGGAAGCCCTCCAAATGATTGTGGACAGGTGGCCACCCTCTCGGGTTCACTTGCCCGCAGGAGGATCACGAGGATGGCTGTGCCGGGTATGATGAAGCGCGTCCGGGGCGCGCTGATTGCCCTCCTGGCCTTGACCGGATTCCTGCCGCCGGCGGCATCGGCCCAGGTCCTCCTCGCGTCGGAGCCCCATCCCGATTTCACGGTCGGCCCGCTGTTCCTGATCGCCACCGTGCGTCCTGATCTTGCCGTCACGGTCAACCTCTCCTTCAGTCTCACCCCCCGACCGGGCGCCTCCCGCGGGGCCATGGAGCAGGATCTCTTCCTGCTGTGGCCCGCCGAAGTGGCCGAGGCCACGGCGCCAGGGCCGGCTGACCCGGCGCTCGCGCGCGGCCTCAGCGGCAAGTTCGTCGTACAGCACAGCGGTCGGCTCCAGCTACGGAGCCGCGATCGCACCCTGGTCGGCACCGGGCAGCTCGGAGAGATCCTGCCGCAGGTCGCGTCCTACGTCACGGTGACCAGGGCGGGGGCGCTGGCCGGTCAAGTCAGCCCGGTCTCGTACATCAAGATCCCATGGACGCCCAGGTTGACTGACCCGCTCACCGTGACCACACTCGTGCTGCCGCTTCGTGGGCTGGTGACGCCCAAGCCCGCGAGCTGGGTGGCCGAAACGTTCTGGGGACGGCGGTGGATCCTGACGGTGGGGTTCGGCGATCTCGGTTCCCCCGTGATGCCGCTCTACGCGATCTATTTCGAGCACCGCGATCGCGTGGTGCGCCTGGCCCGCGAGTTCTCGCAGATCATCGCGAGCTTCGACGATTCCGACCACCTCATCATCGACCAGACCGAGCCGGGCTCGGCCACGCGCCGCCCGAGCCGGCTCCGTGCGGGCAGCGAGCTCGTCTCGCTTGCCCTGAACCCCGCCGAGGGTATCGCCCCGCAGAATCTGAAGGTACAGTTCACGTACTTCGCCGGCCGGATCGCGTGGCGCCCCATCGTCGTGTCGCTCCTGCTTCTCCTCCTCGGGAACGTCGCGGGGGCGATCATGTTCGGCCGCGAGGTGTTCGGAGTCGTCCGCGCGCGCCGCCGCGCGCGCAGAGCGGCGGGTCGTCTGCGTGCAGAGTGGCTGACGGGCGATGCCCAGGCGGTGACCTTGCTCGGCTCCGCCACCTACGACGACGTCGTCGCGCGCTGGGGCCTGCCCGACGAGGACCGTGAGCGCCTCTCGACCCCGGGCCGGCGGACGATCGTCTACCGCGCGCAGCGCAACGGCCAGGCCCACGAAGTCGCGATCGAGATCACCGACGGACGGGTCACGGAGATCGAGCGCCGAGT
>WNFO01007879.1_pt1 | contig 16062 bp, 13 predicted proteins | sample 5400251 | NCBI WGS metagenome assembly WNFO01 (sample SAMN13153354, study PRJNA577476) | soil metagenome | isolation source: 100 cm saprolite under Madrone tree | place: USA:California | collected 2016-06-14 | reverse complement strand
GAAGCCGAGGTCGATCGCCTGTTCTACGAATGCGCCTCCTTTCCGGGTTTCAAGCTGGTGGTGAATCTGGAGAACCAATCGGTCTGTACCCCCCATGGCTCGCAGGCGATGCGCTTCGAGATCGATGCGTTCCGCAAATATTGCCTGCTGAACGGGCTCGACGAGATCGGCCTCACGCTGCGCCACGCCGACAAGATCCGCGCCTTCGAAGCGCGGCGCAAAGCCCAGTTTCCCTGGTATTTCTGATGAAAGTTGCGCTCCTGCCCGGTGACGGCATCGGGCCGGAAATCATTGCCCAGGCGCGCAAGGTACTCCAGCGCCTCGGCTTGAAACTGGAGATGCGCGAGGCCGCGGTCGGCGGCGCCGGCTACGATGCCGCCGAAGATCCGCTGCCCCCGGCTACCCTTTCGCTCGCCAAGGAAGCCGACGCGATTCTCTTCGGCGCGGTAGGCGGGCCGCGCTACGACGCGCTGCCGCGGGCCAAGCGCCCCGAGCAGGGGCTGCTGAGGCTGCGCAAGGAGCTCGGGCTGTTCGCCAACCTGCGCCCGGCGCAGGTGCACCCGCAGCTCGCCGCCGCCTCGGCGCTGAAAGCCGAAGTCGTCGCCGGGCTCGACATCCTGATCGTGCGCGAGCTCACCGGCGACATCTACTTCGGAGAGCCGCGCGGCATCCGCGCCGCCGGCGACGGCGGCCGCGAGGGCTTCGACACCATGCGCTACAGTGAGGCGGAGGTGCGGCGCATCGCGCGCGTCGCGTTCGAGGCGGCGCGCAAGCGCAGCAGGCGCGTCTGCTCGGTGGACAAGGCCAATGTGCTCGAGACATCGCAGCTGTGGCGGGAGGTGGTCATTGAAGAATCAAAAAACCACGTCGACATCGAGCTGTCCCACATGTACGTCGACAACTGCGCGATGCAGCTGGTGCGCAATCCCAAGCAGTTCGACGTCATCGTCACCGGAAACCTGTTCGGCGATATCCTCTCCGACGAGGCGTCGATGCTCACCGGGTCGATCGGCATGCTGCCCTCGGCTTCGCTCGACGCCGGCGGCAAGGGGCTCTACGAGCCGATCCACGGCTCGGCGCCCGACATCGCCGGAAAGGGCGTGGCCAATCCGCTTGCCACCATCCTTTCGGCGGCCATGATGCTGCGCTACTCGCTCGGGCAGGAAAGTGCCGCCGAGCGCATCGAGGCGGCGGTGAAAAAGGTATTGAGCGAAGGCCTGCGCACCGCCGACATCCACACGCCCGGAACCCGCAGGGTCGGCACCGGTGAAATGGGCGACGCGGTCGCGGCAGCCCTATAAACTACCGCGCATGTTGAGAGTAGGCATCGTCGGCTGGCGCGGTATGGTCGGATCGGTGCTCGTGCAGCGCATGCGCGAGGAGCGCGACTTCGACCACTTCGAGCCGGTATTTTTCTCGACCTCGCAGGCCGGCGGCAAGGGCCCGTCGATCGGCAAGGACACGGCGCCGGTCAAGGATGCGAAGAACCTCGCCGAGCTGAAGGCGCTGCCGGTGATTATCTCCTGCCAGGGCGGCGACTACACGAACGAGGTTCATGCGCAGTTGCGCAAGGCAGGCTGGAAAGGCTATTGGATCGACGCCGCGGGCGCGCTGCGCATGAAGGATGACGCCGTGATCATTCTCGATCCGGTCAACATGCCCGTCATCAAGAAGGCGCATGCGGCCGGCATCAAGGACTACATCGGCGGCAACTGCACGGTGAGCCTGATGCTGATGGGCATGGCCGGCCTGTTCCAGCGCGACGCGATCGAGTGGATGACCACCATGACTTACCAGGCGGCGTCCGGCGCGGGTGCCGCGCACCTGCACGAGCTGGCGGAGCAGATGGCGCACATCGGGCAAAGCGCCAGGGGCTTGCTGGAAGACCCTGCTGCCAGCGCCCTGGATATCGACCGCGCCGTGACCGAGGCGATGCGCTCCCCCGGATTGCCGAAGGCGAATTTCGAGTACCCTCTTGCCGCGAGCCTGCTGCCATGGATCGACAGGGACCTGGGCAACGGACAGAGCCGCGAGGAATGGAAGGGGCAGGCCGAGACCAACAAGATTCTCGACAGGAATGGCCGTGTGGTGCCGGTGGACGGCATCTGCGTGCGGGTCGGCGCCATGCGCTGCCACAGCCAGGCGCTGACCATCAAGCTGCGGCGAGCGCTGCCGCTCGATGAAATCGAAGGCATGATCGCGGAAGCCAACGACTGGGTGAAGCTGGTGCCGAACCGGCGCGAGGAGTCGCTCGCCGAACTCACCCCGGCGGCGGTTTCCGGGAAGCTCTCAGTCCCGGTGGGCCGGCTGCGCAAGCTGCCGATGGGGGAGGACTACCTGGCTGCCTTCACGGTCGGGGACCAACTCCTTTGGGGGGCAGCTGAGCCCCTGCGGCGGATGTTACGGATCCTTTTGGAGGCAGGCCTCAAGGCCTGAAAACCGAGAAAACTTGTGAATTTGCAGAGCTAAGACCATGATGTTATTTTAATTGGTCGCTTAGAATAACGATCCAAGGGCGGGGAACATTGGGTAGATCGATAACCATTGCGATGATTGCGGCCGCGCTTTGGCTGGCAGGTCCGATGGTTTATGCGGCCGGGCTGGGCCAGTTGAGCGTGAATTCGCCCCTCGGCCAGCCCCTCAATGCCGAGATCGAGATCGTCTCCTTGCAGCCGGGCGAGGAAGAAGGTCTCGTCGCGCGCCTCGCTCCCCCCGAAGCGTTCAGGGCGGCGGGGATCGACTTCAATCCGGCGCTCGTCACGGTGCGGTTCACCATCGAGCGTCGCGGCGGCCGCCCGCTGTTGCACGTGAGAACCATTCAGCCGGTCAACGATCCGTTCCTCGAGATGCTGGTCGAGCTGCAGTGGTCCACTGGCAGGCTGGTGCGCGAGTACACGGTTCTTCTCGACCCGCCGGAATACAGGGGGCCGCAGGCCATCGCGGCTGCGCCCGCGGCGCCCGCCACGCCCGCCGCCGCCCCGGAGCCGAAGCCCGCCGAAGCGCCGGCAGCGCAGCCCGCCCCCGAACCTGCACGCGCGCCTGCACCCGCACCGGTCGAAGCCAAGCCGCTGCCGTCCGTCCCGGCTCCCGCGGCTGAGCCGGCGCCCGCGCCCGCAGTCGAGGCGCAGGTCGAAAAGCCCGCTGCCGCGGAAGCGGAGAAGCCCGCGGCAGAGCCTGTTGGCGAGCCGGCTGCCGCGGAAGAGAGAAAGCTCACGGTCAAGAAGGGCGACACGCTGAGCGAAATTGCACGCCAGACCCTGCCGCCCGGCGCGAACCTCAACCAGATGCTGATTGCGATCTACCGCGCCAACGAGGATGCGTTCATCCGCAAGAACGTCAACCTGCTGCGCGCCGGGCGGATCCTCGACATCCCTGGCGCGGAAGCCGTCAGCACGATCGACCCGGAAGAAGCGAAGCGCCTGGTGCAAGCGCACATGGACGACTTCGCCGCGTACCGCAGCCGTCTCGCGACGGCGTCGACGTCGGTCGAGGCGCCGGGCGGCCGCCGCGAAGCCGAAGGCAAGATCGAGCCGAAACCGGAAGCGCCGGCCGCGGCGCCGCAGGATCAGGTCCGGCTTTCCAAGGCCGAACCGGGCAAGCCGGCCAGCCGGGCGGCGCGCGAGGACGACGCGGTCGCCCGCGAACGCGCGTTGAAAGAAGCGCAATCCCGTGTCTCGGACCTGGAAAAGAACGTCACCGATTTGCAGAAGCTGCTGGAGATGAAGAACCAGCAGCTGGCCGAAATGGAGAAAAAAGCGCAGGCTGCGCCGGCACCGGTCCTGCCGGCGCCTGCCAAGGCGCCTGAGAAACCTGTCGCGCAAGCGCTCAAGCCGGCGCCGGAAGCGCCCAAGCCGGTCGCCGAGGCACCGAAACCCGTAGCAGAGGCACCCAAACCAGTGCCGGAGGCGCCAAAGCCTCCGGTTCAGGCAGCCAAGCCGAAGCCCAAGCCGGCACCGCCACCTCCGCCCGAGCCGAGCATCGTCGACGAGTTTCTCGACAACCCGATCGCGCTTGCGGGATTGGGCGGCGTGGTCGTGCTGCTCGCCGGCTACGGCGCATGGACATGGAGAAAAAAAAAGACCAAACAAGCCAGATTTCAAGATAGCGTCCTAGGCGCCGCCTCTACCGGCGGCGCGGCGACCGGAACCGGCGCCGCCGCCGCGGCGCCGAGCGTCTCGCAGGGCTCGCTCAGCCAGCCGCTGGCCGGCATGGAGGCCGACGAAGTCGATCCGATCGCCGAAGCCGACGTTTACATGGCCTACGGCCGTGACGCGCAGGCCGAGGAAATCCTCAAGGAAGCGCTGCAAAAGGACGCAAAACGCACCGCGGTGCACTCCAAGCTGCTCGAGATCTACGCCAACCGGCGCGACGCCCAGGCCTTCGAGCAGACGGCGCTCAAGCTCAAGTCGCTCACCAACGGTTCCGGCCCGGAATGGGACAAGGCTGCCGCGCTTGGCCGTTCGATCGATTCGGAAAACGGGCTGTATGGCGGTGGCGGTGCCCCTGCCGCTGCCGCACCCGCTGCTCCAGCGGCTGCCGCACCGAACCTCGATTTCGATCTGAGCGCCACATCGTCCCAACAGCGCTTGCCCGACTTTTCGTTCGACGAGCCGAAGGCGCCAGCGCCCAGCGGACTGGACTTCGACCTCGATGCTGCGCCGGTGGCGGCAGCGGGCGCGAGCGCAAGGAGCGATTTCACCCCTGAGGGCACGCTGATCATGGGTGAGCGGCGGGGCGAGAAAACCGTCACCGGCGTGGATTTCAATCTGGACACGACGGGGAGCGGCGAAGCGAAGGGACCCGCCGCGGCGTCCGCAGACAGCGGTCTCGATTTCGACATCAGCCTGGACCTCGGCGGGGAGGAGAAAAAGCCTGAACCCGACAACACCGCGGCGCCGCTGGATCTGTCTTCCATCAGCCTGGACCTGGGCGCTGCGGGAGAGCCGAGCGGTTCTCCCGCCGGCACCGATCCGAAATGGCAGGAAGTCGCCACCAAGCTCGACCTCGCCAAGGCGTACGAGGAGATGGGAGACAAGGACGGCGCGCGGGAGCTGCTCAACGAGGTGATGAAGGACGGCGACAGCGTGCAGAAGGGCCAGGCGCAGCAGCTGCTGGCCAAGCTGGGTTAGCATCCGCCGTACACCGCCCTACTGAACTGAAAAAGCCGCGGCGCCAGCGACCGCGGCTTTTTGCTTTATGCGCATAGCTCTAGGACTGGAATACGACGGCAGCCGCTTTCTTGGATGGCAGACGCAGCCCGGCGGAGGCGCCGTGCAGGACGCCCTCGAGCCGGCTCTCGGCGCGATTGCCGGCGGGCCGGTCGGAGTGACCTGCGCCGGCAGGACCGATCGCGGCGTGCACGCGCGCGGCCAGGTGGTGCATTTCGATGATTTCGCGTCCCGGCCCCTGTCTGCCTGGGTTCGCGGGGTGAACGCGCTGCTGCCCGCCGGCGTCGCGGTGTTATGGTCGCAGCAGGTCGACCCGTCCTTCCATGCACGCTACAGCGCCGTGAGCCGTACCTACCGCTACTCGCTTCTCAATCGCCCGGTGCGGCCGGCGCTCGCCGCGAGCCACGTCGGCTGGTTTCACCTGCCGCTCGATGTCGAGGCGATGCGCGAGGCCGCCGCGCTGCTCGTCGGCGAGCACGATTTTTCGGCGTTCCGCTCGGCGCAGTGCCAGGCCAAGTCGCCGGTGCGCACGCTGCATTCGCTCGACATCGAGCGCCGCGGCGAGCGCATCGACCTCGTGCTGCGGGCGAACGCGTTCCTGCACCACATGGTGCGCAACATCGTCGGCACGCTCGTTTATGTCGGCAAGGGCAAGCATCCGGCGCCCTGGGTGAGGGACGTGCTCGAGTCGCGCGATCGTGCGCGCGCGGCGCCGACCTTCGCGCCGGAAGGACTTTGCCTGGAGGCCGTGGAGTACGACGCGAAATGGGGACTGCCCCAATGAGAACCCGCGTCAAGATCTGCGGCATCACGCGGCGGCAGGACGCGCGCGCGGCGGCTGAAGAGGGCGCCGATGCCATCGGGCTGGTGTTCTATCCGCCGAGCCCGCGCTTTGTGAGCGTCGAGCGCGCGCTCGAGGTGCGCGATGCGCTGCCCCCCTTCGTGCAGACCGTTGCGCTGTTCGTCAACCCGGACGCGGCGCAGGTGGCGCAGGTGATCGGCCGGGTACGGCCCGCGATGCTGCAATTCCACGGCGAGGAGGAGCCGCAGTTCTGCGCGCAGTTCGGCGTGCCCTGGGTCAAGGCCTGCCGCGTGAGGCGGGGGATCGATTTGCTAAAATACCTGCGCCCGTTTTCCGCTGCCGCGGCCTGGCTGCTCGACAGCCACGTCGAGGAGTACGGCGGCGCGGGCGAGAGCTTCGACTGGTCGCTGGTGCCCGCCGCACGCGACCGGCCTCTGATCCTTTCGGGCGGGCTGGCGCGTGACAATGTCGCCGAGGCGATCCGCCGGGTGCGGCCCTGGGGCGTCGATGTCTCGAGCGGAGTCGAGTCGGCGAAGGGAATCAAGGACGCCGCGAAAATCGCCGCCTTCATAGCAGAGGTCAGGAATGCGGATGTATGACTTGCCCGACGCGCGCGGGCATTTCGGCCCTTACGGCGGCGTCTTCGTCGCCGAAACGCTGACGCACGCGCTCGACGGGCTGCGCGCTGCCTACGAGAGCGCGCGCGCCGATGCCGCGTTCCAGGCCGAGTTTCACCACGAGCTCAAGCACTATGTGGGACGGCCGAGCCCGGTCTACCACGCTCGGCGGCTCTCGGAGCGCTGCGGCGGCGCGCAGATCTACATCAAGCGCGAAGACCTGAACCACACCGGCGCGCACAAGATCAACAACACCATCGGCCAGGCGCTGCTCGCGCGGCGCATGGGCAAGCCGCGCGTGATCGCCGAGACCGGCGCCGGCATGCACGGCGTCGCCGCGGCGACCGTCGCGGCGCGCTACGGCATGGAATGCGTGGTGTACATGGGAACCGAAGACGTCAAGCGCCAGGTGCAGAATGTGTATCGCATGAAGCTCCTCGGCGCCACGGTGGTGCCGGTCGAATCTGGATCGCGCACGCTGAAGGATGCGCTGAACGAGGCGATGCGCGACTGGGTCACGAATGTCGAGCGCACCTTCTACATCATCGGCACGGTCGCCGGCCCGCATCCGTATCCGATGATGGTGCGCGATTTCCAGTCGGTGATCGGCGAGGAATGCATCCCGCAGATGCAGGAGCTCGCCGGGCGACAGCCCGACGCGGTGATCGCCTGCGTCGGCGGCGGCTCGAACGCGATGGGAATTTTCTACCCCTACCTCAAAAATCTGAAGGTGAGACTGATCGGTGTCGAGGCAGCGGGCGAAGGCCTGGCGAGCGGCAAGCACGCGGCGTCGCTGTGCGCCGGCAAACCCGGGGTGCTGCACGGCAATCGTACTTACCTTCTTCAGGACGCGAACGGGCAGATCACGGAAACGCATTCGATCTCGGCCGGGCTCGACTACCCCGGCGTCGGCCCGGAGCACGCCTGGCTCAAGGACAGCCGGCGCGCCGAATATGTCGCGGTGACCGACGACGAAGCGCTCGCGGCCTTTCACGAGCTGTGCCTCCGCGAGGGCATCATTCCGGCGCTGGAATCGGCGCACGCGGTGGCCCATGCCATGAAGCTGGCGCGCACCCTGCCGAAGGAGGCGATCCTGCTGGTGAACCTCTCGGGCCGCGGCGACAAGGACATGCATACCGTTGCCCAGCGCTCAGGCCTGCAGTTCTGAGATGTCGCGCATCCAAGCGCGTTTCGCATCGCTGGCGAGGGCCAGGCGCAAGGCGCTGATCCCCTACATCACCGCGGGTGATCCGCATCCGGCGCTTACCGTGCCGCTGCTGCGCGCCCTGGTCGAGGCGGGCGCAGACATTCTCGAGCTTGGCGTGCCGTTCTCGGACCCGATGGCCGACGGCCCGGTGATCCAGCGCTCGGGCGAGCGAGCCCTGAAGCACGGCGTCGGTCTTTCAGATGTATTGAAGTTCGTCGTTGAATTTCGAAAACAGGACGCCGCGACGCCAATCGTCCTCATGGGTTACGCCAATCCGATTGAAGCGATGGGCAGCGCAAGCTTTCTTGAAAAGGCGAAGGCCGCCGACATCGATGGCGTCATCGTCGTCGACTACCCGCCGGAGGAGTGCGTGGAGTTCTCCGCTCTGGCGAAGAACAACGGCATCGACCCGGTTTTTCTTCTCGCGCCGACCTCCACCGAAAAGCGGATCGAGGAAGTGGCGCGGATCGGCAGCGGTTACCTGTACTACGTCTCGCTGCGCGGCGTGACCGGCGCTTCGCATATCGACCTGTTGGATGTCGCGGCGCGCATCCCGAAGATCCGCGCCGCCACCAGCCTACCGATCGGCGTCGGCTTCGGCATCCGCGACGCGGAGTCGGCGCGCCGCGTCGCCGAGACCGCGGACGCGGTGGTGATCGGCAGCCGCATCATCCAGGAGATTGAATCAGCGGGGCCCCACGATTCGATCTCCAGGGTGAAAGCTCTTCTGAAACCCATACGGCAGGCGCTGGACGCATGAGCTGGCTCCAAAAGCTCCTGCCCCCCAAGATCCAGCGCACGGGCCCCGGCATGCGCAAAACGGTCCCCGAGGGCCTGTGGACCAAGTGCGCGGCCTGTGACGCGGTGCTCTACAGCACGGATCTCGAGAAAAACCTCAATGTATGCCCGAAGTGCGGGCACCACGAGCGCCTCGGCGCGCGGCCGCGCCTCGATGCGCTGCTCGACGCCGACGGGCGCTTCGAGATCGGCGCCGAGGTCCTTCCCGTCGACACGCTCAAGTTCAAGGACTCGCGCCGCTACACCGAGAGGCTCGCCGAAGCGCAGGAGCAGACCGCCGAGAGCGACGCGCTGGTGGTGATGCAGGGCTCGATCAAGGCGCTCGGCGTGGTGTGCGCCGCCTTCGAGTTCGATTTCATGGGCGGCTCGATGGGATCGGTGGTCGGGGAGCGCTTCGTGCGCGGCGTGCGGGTCGCCATCGAGCAGAAGCTGCCGTACGTCTGCGTCACCGCCTCCGGCGGCGCCCGCATGCAGGAAGGGCTGCTTTCGCTGGTGCAGATGGCCAAGACCACCGCCGCCCTCACCGACCTCGCGGAGCGCAGGCTGCCGTTCATCTCGGTGCTGACGGATCCGACGATGGGCGGCGTCTCGGCGAGCTTCGCGATGATCGGCGACGTGGTGATCGCCGAACCCAAGGCGCTGATCGGCTTTGCCGGTCCGCGGGTGATCGAGCACAAGCTCCACGGCATCCTCTCCCTCCTGCAAGGGCAGCCCGCCGACAACGTGGCGTGACGCTGCTTTCCGACGTGGTGCGCACGTCGACCCAGGTCTCCGGCACGCCCAGCCGGCTCGCCAAGGTGCGGGAGCTGGCCGATTGCCTCGGGCGTCTCGAGCCCGACGAAATCCGCGTCGCGATCCCCTACCTGAGCGGCGAGATCCGGCAGGGGAAGCTGTCTCTCGGCTATGCGAGCTTGCACTCGGCGCGCGCCGCGCGGGCGCTGGCTCCTACCCTGACGCTGCTCGAGGTCGATCGGGCCTTCGACGAGTTGAAAGCCATCCAGGGCAAGGGCGCGGCGGCGCGGCGCGAAAAGCGGCTCGCCCAACTGTTCGAACGGGCGACTGCGCAGGAGCAGGATTTCCTGGCGCGCCTCATCGTCGGCGAGCTGCGTCAGGGCGCGCTGGAAGGCGTCATGCTGGAGGCGGTCGCGGCGGCGGCCGAGCTGCCTGCGGCGGAGGTGCGACGCGCAGCGAGCGTCGCTGGCGGTATCGCGCAGGTCGCCGAGGCTGCGCTCACTGGCGGCGCGACCGCGCTCGAGCGCTTTTCGATCCGGCTGATGCAACCGGTGCTGCCGATGCTCGCGCAACCCGCGCAGGACATCGAAGCGGCGCTGGCTGCGCTCGGCACGGCGATCCTCGAATGGAAGCTCGACGGCGCGCGCGTGCAGGTGCATAAATCGGGCGACGAGGTGCGCGTTTTCACGCGCAACCTTAACGACGTCACTGCCGCGGTTCCCGAGATCGTTGCGGCGGTGCGCGAAGTTGCGGTGCGCTCGCTGATCCTCGACGGCGAGGTGATCGCCTTGCGCCCCGACGGCAGGCCGCATCCCTTCCAGGTGACGATGCGGCGCTTCGGCCGCAAGCTGGACGTGGCGGAGGTGCGCGGCGAGCTGCCGTTGTCGGTGTTCTTCTTCGACTGTCTGTTGCGCGAAGGCGAGCCCCTCGTTGACAAAGGAGGCATCGATCGGCGCAAGGCCCTTGAGGCTGCGGTGGCGCAGAAAAACCTCACCGTTAGCATCGTGACCGCCGACAAGGCGCAGGCGGCGGCGTTCTATGCCGACGCCCTCGCACGCGGCCACGAGGGCGTCATGGCGAAGGCGCTCGATGCGCCCTACGAAGCGGGCCGCCGCGGCGCGGGCTGGCTCAAGGTGAAGCGCGCGCATACGCTCGACCTGGTGGTGCTCGCCGCGGAATGGGGTCACGGGCGCCGGCGCGGCTGGCTGTCGAACCTGCATCTTGGCGCGCGCGACCCGGCCAGCGGCGGCTTCGTCATGCTGGGCAAGACCTTCAAGGGGCTCACCGACGAGCTGCTCGAATGGCAGACGAGAGAGATCCTCGCCCGCGAAACCGGGCGCGACGACTGGACCGTGCGGGTGCGGCCGGAGCTGGTCGTCGAGATCGCGTTCAATGACCTGCAGGAGAGTCCGCACTATCCGGGCGGTCTGGCGTTGCGCTTTGCGCGCGTCAAGGGCTACCGGCCGGACAAGAGCCCTGCCGACGCGGATACGATCGAGACCGTGCGCCGCATCTACGAGGAGAGCCTGTCCTGAGGTCGCTCGACGACTGGCTGCGCTATATCGAGGCGCAGCATCCGGCCGCCATCGCGCTCGGCCTGGAGCGGGTGAGCGAAGTGCTCGGCCGCCTCGGCGTGCGCCTCGCGTGCCCGGTCATCACGGTGGGCGGCACCAATGGCAAGGGCTCGACCTGCGCCATGCTGGAATCGATTCTGCGTGCAGCCGGCTATCGCACCGGCCTGTACACGTCGCCGCATCTCGTGCGCTACAACGAGCGCGTGCGTATTGCAGGTCTGGAAGTAGAAGACAGTCCTTTGTGCGAGGCGTTCGCGGCAGTCGAGAAGGTCCGCGGTCAAACCCCACTGACGTATTTCGAGTTCGGGACGCTCGCGGCCCTGTGGCTGTTCGCCCGCGAGAGCCTCGACGCAGCGGTGCTCGAGGTGGGGCTGGGCGGAAGGCTCGACGCGGTGAATGCGCTCGATGCTGACTGCGCGGTGCTGACGAGCGTCGGCATCGACCACGTCGAGTATCTGGGCGCCGACCGCGAATCGATCGGGCGCGAAAAGGCGGGCATCTTTCGGCCGGGCCGACCGGCCGTTGTTGCCGAGCCGGATCCACCTCGGTCGGTTCTGCAGTCCAGAGGGAATCTTCTCCTGATCGGGCGCGAGTTCGGTTTCGTTGTCGAACCGGGACAGTGGAGCTACTGGGGGCCGGGCGCGCGCCGTGCGGGGCTGGCGTATCCGGCGCTGCGCGGCAAAGTGCAGTTGCGCAATGCCGCGGCGGCGCTGTGCGCGCTGGACGCGTTGGCGCTGCCCATCACGATGCAGGAGATCCGGCGCGGCCTTGCCGAGGTGGTCCTGCCGGGGCGCTTCCAGATCCTTCCCGGGCGCCCGCAGGTGATCCTCGACGTAGCCCACAATCCGCAGGCCGCAAAGACCCTGGAGCAGAACCTTGCCGCCTCCGGGTTCGCGCCGGAGACGATCGCGGTCTGCGGCATGCTGCGCGACAAGGACATCGCCGGCGTGATGCGCGGGGTGGCGCCGCGCATCACGCGCTGGCACTTCGCTTCGTTGCCCGGCCCGCGGGGAGCGACCGCGGAAGAACTGAAGACAGCCTTCCTGCAGACGGGAGCAAGCGCGCCGTTCGAGCTGCACGACTCTACGCAAAAAGCCTTTGCGGCGGCGAAAGAGCGCGCGAGCGAGAATGATAAAATCGTCGTCTTTGGCTCGTTTCTTACCGTGGGTGAAGTCATTGCATGGCTGAAGCTCAGGACGTCGATACGCTGAAGCGCCGCGGCCGCCGGCGGCTGGTCGGCGCCGTGGCGCTCGTGCTGCTCGCCGTGATCGTGCTGCCGATGGTGTTCGATCCGGAGCCGCGCGAGGCCGCGCCGCCGGTCAGCGTGAGGATCCCCGGCGAGAACGAAACCGCTTTCACCCCCAAGCCGAAGCCGGCCCCGGGGAAGAAGCAGGCGAGTGAAAAGGAATTCGTCGTGCAGGTCGGCGCCTTTGCGAACGCGGACGGCGTAGTCGCCAAGCTTGCCGCCGCCAGGATTCCCTACTACACCGAAGCCGTGAAAGGCAACCTGATCCGCGTGCGCGCCGGCCCGTTCCCGACGAAAGACGCGGCGGAGAAAGCGCTCGAGCAGCTCAAGGGGCTCGGCCTGCAACCCGGCACGGTGACCACAAGGCCCGGATGACCTGGCTCGATTACGTCGTCATCGCGGTGATCGTGTTCTCGATGGCCTGGGGGGCCTGGCGCGGCCTGGTGCATGAAGTGCTGTCGCTTGCCGGCTGGATCATGGCCTTCATCGCCGGCAATCTTTTCGCCGCGCCTTTGTCGGAGATGTTTCCCGCGGCAATGCGGCCGGAGCTTCGCGTGGTGGTTGCTTTCGTGCTTATCTTTGTCGGCACGCTGGTGCTCGCGGCGCTCGCATCGGCGCTGGTCACGAAGTTCATCAAGGTGTCGGTGCTGCACAGCCTGAACCGCTGGCTTGGAGCACTGTTCGGGCTCCTGCGCGGCCTGCTGATCGTCGTCGTGCTGGCCATGGTGGCGGGCCTCACATCGCTGCCGCGCAAGCCGGACTGGACGGACGCCGCCAGCGGTTATTCGCTCGCTCAGACGGTGACCCAGCTGAAACCGTGGCTGCCCCCGGCGCTCGCCGAGCGCTTGCGATATCATTGACCCTTAACCACACCGGGGACAGCTAGATCCGATGTGCGGGATTCTCGGCATCGTCGCGCGCTCGCCCGTCAACCAGCCGCTGTACGACGGGCTGCTCCTGCTGCAGCACCGCGGCCAGGACGCCGCGGGCATCGTCACGAGCGAGCGCAATTCCTTCCACATGCACAAGGCGCCGGGCATGGTGCGCGACGTGTTCCGCACGCGCAACATGCGCTCGCTGCCCGGCAACATGGGCATCGCGCATTGCCGCTACCCGACCGCCGGCTCGGCGTTCAGCTCGGCCGAGGCGCAGCCGTTCTACGTCAACTCGCCGTTCGGCATCGTGCTCGGGCACAACGGCAACCTGACCAATTCCGATCAGCTGAAAGAGGAGATGTTCCGCACCGACCTGCGGCACATCAACACCGGCTCGGACTCGGAAGTCCTGGTCAACGTGCTCGCGCACGAGCTGGAAAAGGCGTCGGACAAGCTGCGGCTGGAGCCGCAGACCATTTTCACGGCGATCGCGAATGTGCACCGGCGCGTCAAGGGCGCCTACGCCGTGGTGGCGATGATTGCGGGCAACGGCGTGCTCGCCTTCCGCGATCCCTACGGCATCCGGCCGGCGGTGATCGGCTACAACGACACGCTGGCGGGGACGGAATACATGGTCGCGTCGGAGTCGGTCGCAGTGGACGCGCTCGGCTTCCGCGTGCTGCGCGATATCGGCCCCGGCGAAGCGGTGTTCATCGACGAGCACGGCAACTTCCATAGCCAGCAGTGCGCGCCGCACGCGAGCCTGAATCCCTGCATCTTCGAGTATGTCTACCTCGCGCGTCCCGACTCCCTGATCGACGGCGCCTCGGTCTACGAGACGCGGCTGAACATGGGCGAGAAGCTGGCCGAGAAGATCCGCCGCCAGTACCGGAGCCTCGAGGTCGACGTGGTGATCCCGATCCCCGACTCCAGCCGCCCCTCCGCGCTGCAGCTCGCGGCCGGCCTGGGGGTGCCCTACCGCGAGGGCTTCGTCAAGAACCGCTACATCGGCCGCACCTTCATCATGCCCGGGCAGGCGGTGCGCAAGCGCTCGGTGCGCCAGAAGCTGAACCCGATGTCGATGGAGTTCGCGGGCAAGAACGTGCTGCTGGTGGACGACTCGATCGTGCGCGGCACGACCAGCCGCGAGATCGTGCAGATGGCGCGCGAATCGGGCGCGCGCAAGGTGTTCTTCGCCTCGGCGGCGCCGCCGGTGCGCTTCCCCAACGTCTACGGCATCGATATGCCGACCCGCGCCGAGCTGATCGCCGCGCATCGCAGCGAGGAGGAGGTGGCGGGAGAGATCGGCGCCGATGCGCTCATCTACCAGGATCTCGACGCGCTGAAGGACGCGGTGCGCCGCGCCAATCCGAAGCTGAAGAACTTCGAGACCTCGTGCTTCGACGGGCACTACATCACGGGGGATATCACCAGCGACTACCTGCGCGACATCGAGATCCGGCGGGATGCCACGCGCGACTCGGGGGACGACGCGGAAAGCGCGCAGCTCGATTTGAACCTCGCGGCCTGATATACTGACCTTCTCGCGCCGATTTGAGCCCACAGCTTGCGGGCGCGTAATAAATGCCGCTAAAGCGTGCCGAGAAAAACCCGGTCCGCTTAGTTCGCAAATGAGGCCGGGTTTTTTATGGAAAAAAAGGCGGATCTGGCAACGCTGGGCGTGCGCGCCGGGCAGCTGCGCACCGAATTCAACGAGCACGCCGAGGCGCTGTTTCTCACCTCGAGCTTCGTCTTCGACAACGCCGGGCAGGCGGCTGCGCGCTTCACCGGCAGCGAGGGCGGCTTCGTCTACTCGCGCTTCACCAACCCGACCGTGGCGATGTTCCAGGACCGCCTCGCCGCGCTGGAGGGCGCCGAGTCCTGCATCGCCACCGCCTCCGGCATGTCGGCGATCCTCGCCACCGCCATGGCGCTGCTGAAGAGCGGCGACCATATCGTCTGCTCAAGCGCGGTGTTCGGTGCGACGGTGCAGCTCTTCGGCACCATCCTCGCCCGGTTCGGCGTCGACACCTCCTTCGTTTCTCCGACCCGGGTGGAGGAATGGCGTCGCGCGCTGCGGCCGGGCACCAAAATGCTGTTCCTCGAAACCCCGTCGAATCCGCTCACCGAGATTTCGGATATCGCGGCGCTCGCATCGGTTGCCAAGGCCGCGGGCGCCCTGCTGGTCGTGGACAATGTCTTCTGCACGCCGGCGCTGCAGCGCCCGCTCGAGCTCGGCGCCGACCTCGTGATCCACTCCGCGACCAAGCACCTCGACGGGCAGGGCAGGGTACTAGGCGGCGCGGTGCTGGGCCCCGCCAAGCTGGTCATGGAGCAGGTGTTTCCGTTCCTGCGCACGGCGGGGCCGTCGCTCTCGCCGTTCAACGCCTGGGTGATCCTGAAGGGGCTCGAGACGCTCGACCTGCGCATGCGCGCGCAGTCGGCCGCCGCCCTGGAACTGGCTCGCTGGCTGGAAGGGCATCGCGCCGTGGCGCGCGTCTATTACCCCGGGCTGGCGTCCCACCCGCAGCACGCGCTTGCGCAGCGCCAGCAGCGTGCGGGGGGCGCGGTGGTTTCGTTCGAAGTGAAAGGCGGACGCAGCGCGGCGTGGAAGCTGATCGATGCGACCCGCCTGATCTCGATCACTGCCAACCTGGGCGATGTCAAGACCACCATCACGCACCCGGCCACCACCACGCATGGCCGGATCTCGGCCGAGGCGCGCGCCGCCGCCGGGGTCACTGAAGGACTGGTGCGCATTGCAGTCGGCCTCGAGGCGGTCGCCGACCTGCAGGCCGACCTGGCGCGCGGCCTCGCCTAGCGGATCAGAAGCGCACCAGGCGCGGTTCGCTCCCGGCGATTTCCAGGTAGCCGCCGCGCCCGTACCAGTCGGGCAGCACCCAGCGCTCGCAGCGCCGCGCGTCGACCTGCACGGCGTGGCGGCCCGGCCGATGGGTATGGCCATGCACCAGCCGGCTCACGCCGTGGCGCCGCAGCGCCTCGCGCACGGCGTCGCGGTTCACGTCCATGATCGCGGCGGGCT
>WNFO01002504.1_pt1 | contig 16064 bp, 9 predicted proteins | sample 5400251 | NCBI WGS metagenome assembly WNFO01 (sample SAMN13153354, study PRJNA577476) | soil metagenome | isolation source: 100 cm saprolite under Madrone tree | place: USA:California | collected 2016-06-14 | reverse complement strand
TCCCATAAAGAGACCTTGTCCGCCATCGAAAAATCGGAAAGCTTGGCAAAGTCCCGCCCTCGCGAACGTCTCGCGTTGCGTGGACTCGGAAAGGGGTTCGTGGCCGAAGAAGCCCTGTCAATGGGCCTCTATTGCGCGCTCGGAGCAAAAGACTTTGAAGATGGAATCATTCTTGCCGTAAATCACAGTGGAGACAGCGACTCGACCGGCTCGATCACCGGTAACCTTCTCGGCGCCGCTGCCGGAGTTGAGGCAATTCCCGATCGCTGGCTCGCCCACTTGGAATTACGCTCCACTATCGAAGCCCTCGCCGATGATCTCGCCGCATTCCCCGAATGGCGACTCCGCACCCAGGCCGATGCCGAAGAACGCGCCTTCTATACCAGCCGCTATCCCGTCGGCTAGCCCATTTGGAGCGCGGCGGCTTGCCGTCGCTTTTCTTCCACCCTCAACTTGAACTCCACTCCGCCATCACCGCTCTTACTTCAAAGTCCGAAACAAATCCTTCACTCGCGGCAAGAGGGCGAGAGCGCCCAGCTCCCGGAAGCGCCTCGCGCGCTGGCGATAGCCATGCTCGCCAGGAGCGATGATAGCCATGAACGGAACGTTCGCCTGGCGTGCCGCAAGCGCGTCATCAATATTGTCGCCCAGATAGAGCGTTGTCGCCGGATCGCGCTCTCCGAGAATCTTGTGTAATCCTTCCGGATGGGGCTTCCGTTTTGCATCGTCCATCGTGATGATGGTGCGAAAATATTTCGTAGCCGGCCATTTTTCAAACGTGAATGAAAATTCCTGCCGCGTGCGTCCGGTAAAAAGATTCAACTCGAATTTTTGAGCCCATTTTCCAATCTGCCGCTGCGTGACCAGCAACTTTTCGTTTCGAACGTTCCCCGGCTGGCCGTCGCTCCCCCAATAGAATCTCTCAAACGCCGCCCGCGCCTCCTCGTACGAAGTGGGATGCCCCAGCGAACTCACCCACGCGGAAACCATGCTCCAGTCGTCGTTAAAGCCCGGTTTGCTTTTCCACCGGTGCAACTCCGCATAGGTTACCCGCTTGCCCGTTATGTGGCGGACCGTCTGGAGCGCCGAACGCCAGTAAGTGCCGCGTACGTCAACCAGCACTCCATCCACATCGAAGATCAGGATTTGGGTTGGGGGATGTTTTCTTGCGGCTGGCACGGAAACATTGGAGCAGAAACAGGAGAGCCTAGCAACCTGGGCGGCAAAGATGACGATTAACGAAACGAGGGCCGTGAACAACCGGCCCTCGTTCATCTATCAGGTTTCAGTCTGATCAGGGCGCCCGCGCTATTCGTTTTTGTTAAGGTTAGAACTTGCTCCAGGTAAAGGAATTGAGAGTGGGATTCCCCACGGTGTACAGCTTCCTCTTTAAGTGCAAATCGTAGTGGATGGCCCCATTTCCAACGTCTTTCAGATGAGCCGCGATGACCGATCCATAGAAGGCTGCGTTGCCCTTAAAATCGGCAGTCGCGTTAGGGGCATAAACCACCGCTGCACTGGCGCCATTCCCAACGATGTTGACTGTTCCGGTGCCTGCGTAAACAAACTGCATCAGGGATGGATCGAGCGTCGGGTTCGAAATCCCATTGCCTGAAAGGTCGATGGGTGTGCTTTGCCCGTTGCCCGTAACGTTGATGATCACTGGGCCGTAGTTACCATGGGAATCGGGAACGATCTGGAGCTGCGCCTGGCCTGACAGCGAGATGCTGTTGATATTGTAAACTCCGGGTTGCAGCGTCAGAGTATTTTGGCCACTCAGTTGGATATCTCCATAGCTGCATGGGGTTACGACGCAAGGGCCAAGGCTTTGCGAGGCAGTTACGTTCGGTGACCCGGGCGGCGGCGCCGTTACGTTAGGCGTAGGCATCACCACGGGCTGGCCCAACTGAACCAATCCTCCCGTAATTCCCGAGAGCTTTCCGGTCAAGGCTGTAACGTTGCCGGCCGTGCAAACACCGACCCCGGCATCAGGCGTCGACAACGTGCCATTGATCGTTACGTTGCTCCCGCTATCGGTCTCGTTTCCGTTGGTGCCGACGTTTCCTCCATAGTTATTAAACGTTGCTGGCGGCGTCGCTACTCCAGCGCCATTCACTGCCAAAGATGCGGAATCGTAGCTGTCCGTTGTGCCGTTGCCGGTGAAATCGAGCGCGGCGCAGCCGTTGTTCGTCGCAAACGCCGCATAGCCGAACGCCGGCGTGATTTGCGTCTCTAGAATCGCGGACACTTCCGCCTGTGCGTTGCGCACCGTGGCGATGTCGCCATGCGCGGTGATCTTCCACGTTTGAATCATGGCTGGAGTCGTCGTCGCAAATGGAGTGATCTGCACCATCGAAAGCAACGTCGCGGAGGAAGTGTAATTAATCGTGGTGCCGCCCGCTTGCAGGGCTTTGTTTGTTGCTGCCAGGAATGCCCCCTGCTGCGCGCCGTCCGGATAGTTTGCCGGTGTGCCGTTCAGGGACGACAACACAATCGGGTTCCCTCCGCCGTCTGTCATGCAAGGGCTGCCACCGCAGCCAGCGGGCACTGGCGAGAGGAGGTTGTAGCCGACGGGTGGAGGCGGTATCACGCCCGGTGGCAGGCCCAAAATGGGAGCCGGGGGTGCATAGTTGTTGAGCAGGAAGTTGGCGGTCGCATGTATGCCTGCCTCTGCGCCATAGCGCGCCTGGGTCATCAACCGGTAGTTCATGCTGGACCACGTCTCTGATTGCGAAAGGAACATCATCGAGGCCGCCATGACCGAGAGAACCAGCACCAGGATTATGGCGAACAGCATCGCGGTACCTTTTTCGTTGCTTCGTTTCATGGCCATTTCTTCCTTTCCGTTCTTCACGGATACAAAATATTAGTCTTTGTGACCAAGGGCATTGCTTGGACACGGTTGTCATTGCCTTGCCGGGCCAGCAGGAAAGCGTTGAACACGTTGCGTGGCGATACGTTCAGCAGCGCCTTGGTCTCCTGCTGGAATTGGTGCGTCTGTGGATCTTGAAGTTGCGTCTGTACTGTCAGTGTGACCGCCACATCGGTCACGAACGCGTAATCCGGATTCGTACCCACCGTAATGACCTGGTACGTAAAACATGGAACTACGGCTCCGGCTGGTGTTGTTGAGACCAGAACATTGCTCAGCACCACCATGCTGGGGGCTACCGGGAGCTTCGAGCCCGCAGCCCCGTTGAACGGCATCTGTTGACGGTAGAGGAATCCAGGTGCTGCCGGAGTGCCGGGGTTGCAGGTGTATTCGACGTACATCATGTTGCCATCCCCGTTGATGTCTCCATACAACTTCAATACCTTGTCCGTCGATCCGCAGGGAGCTGCTACACAGTTTGTGTAGCCCGCGTAGCCTGCAGTGATCCCTGGCGCCGGCGGCACAATTCCCGTGGAAAAAGCCCCGGGCGCGCTGATCGGAACCCCAATCGCGTGGCTGTTATAAAAGGCGCCGGCAGTCCATGTGTCCGTGCAGGTTCCTGGTGCTGGGCAGGTTATAGTGATGGTTTCCTGATTAGCGCCCGTGTCCACAAGCAGTTGTTCATTGTCGAAGAGCTCGGGACGACCAGCAGCATCCACCAGTGTTGGTGAAAACTTCACCAGTGGCTGCGTAACGGGCGTATCCTTTACGACGACTATCGCCGTCAGCATCTGCCATGTTGGCGTACCCGCGGGAGGTGTCGGCAATGAGATCTTCCCTGCCTGGCCGATTTCCTGTTCCAGCACTTCCGTCGCATCGCGCACGCTGGTATGCATTTCCGTGCGGTTTGCAACGGTTCCTTGCGTTCTCATCATCTGGTTCATGCCGCCCATTACGATGGCGGACACCGCCAAAAGCACCGCAAGTGACACCATGGTTTCCAGCAGCGTAAACCCTGTTTGTTCTTTGTGCGTCATAGCTCTCCACTCTTTCCTGAATTGCAACACAGTGTCCCCTCAGAATGGGCTTGATTTCAGAGCTACCACCGTGGATTGCGGCAGCAGTTGGGGCTGCCCGACTCCGGCGCGTACTCGGCTCAAGACGGATACCGTCTTCAAGGTCTGCGTGGCATTCTCAGCTACCAGCCATACTCGGATGTACTCCCAATTGGCACCCGCGCCGACCACGTTTCCAAATGTATCCAGGTAGTCCGCATAACCTGCTACCGGGGCGTTCGGATTCAGGCTGCCTCCCGGAGTGAGCCCCAGGCCTGGCCCTGTCACAGCGGGAAATACCGTCGTGTCCGTTTTGTTGTCTGAGTACCGAAGGGCCAGCAGTTGTTCCATCTTGTCCTGAGCATATTCCGCGGTGCGGGCGGCCAGATGTCCCTGATTTTCCGTGGTCGCCAGCGCAATTCCCCCCAGACTCAGCACTCCGGCCGCGACGACCAGGAGCAACCCCAGCGCGATCATCGTCTCGACCAGGCTCATGCCCGTCTGCGATTTTTGGTTCTTCAGCTTATGAAATCCACTTTGGCGTCTCATTTTTCGTTCCTTTACTGGTTGTACCAAGTTGAGTTGGCTCTGTCATAGCCCGACCAGTTGAGAGGTGGGCCTGCCGCAGCCATTGTTAATGCGTAGACCATGTTTCCGTTATTCACGTAGAAGGCGCCGTTTCCCGTGGGCCCGCCCGCGGCATCGATGGCAATGCCGCGTGAATTGAATTCAATACAAGCCGTGCCTGGAATCGTGCCCAGGGCAGGTCCAGGTTCTCCACTGTAGCCAATCTGACATGCCGCCGCTTGACCAAACACCGCCTGTGTGTTTGGCGGAGGAGCTCCCATGGTATCGAAACCAAAGGTAACTCCCGAAGAGAGCGGCTGAACAGGGCTGGCAGCTACGGTGCACCGGATCAGTGTGTCTCCCATAGTTTGCCAGCAGCCGCCGGGAATAAGCGTTTTGTTCCAGACTTCCAGCTGAAACGTATTGGCCGCAAGATTGGCGCGTGCGCGTGCGTGAGTAAAATCGGCCGCCGCGTGCATCTTGGCTTGCCCCACGGTACCGGTGATATCGCGCATATCGCCAGAAATGCGAAGAACCTGTGTAATCCTTTGAAATTGAGGTATAGCGATTGCCATCAAGATCGCCGTAACCGCGAGAACCACGAGCGCCTCTATCAACGTGAAGCCGCGTGTCTCGTTGCCGTGTTTGGAGAATTGTCTGGCACTGTTTTTCATCATGGCCTCGATCTCTTGATCCTTCCGTCTAATCCCTCTTGGGGGAATAAGCCTGGCGCTCCCAGTCAGTCCAATCCACTTCCAGGCTGAAGAGTGCATTCGGTCGGCCAATTTCTGAGACCAGATAACTAGTTTTGATACTATAACTTAGAGGAGTCGGAAGCCGCGCTCTTTGCTCCCGGCAAGGGGTGATGGGTAGAAAGGTAACAAGTTGAGCGCCATTGGCGGGGCGGTGACATTCCGAACCCCGAGGCGTTTCAGATGCACAAAATGCCACCTGCGTACAGTTCCGGACGGCGCACCGGATAGGGTGTGCAGGGAGTTCTGGAGATTGTTCTTCGCGGCTGGGACTCTTTGCCTGCTGCATGAACTCGATGCCCGCCGCGCCACCTTAGACTGACCTGACCGAACGGGCCTTCACTCTTTGAACATTGCGCGGCCAGTCTCCCGCGCCTGGCGGCTCCTCGGGCGTATTCTGACTTTAACGGATTGTCCTTGATGATAGACATCCGAGAAGGAACCATGCGCCGAGGCAAAGCTTATGTCGCTGAAAATCATGGTTGCAGACGACGAACCGCTGAGTCAGAAACTCCTGCGATCTCTGGCCGTCTCCTCAGGCCATACGGTATATACGTTTGACGACAGCCAGGAAGCAGGAGAACGGGCGGAAAATCAACGGCTCGATGTGGCCTTTGTAGGCATGCGCATGCCCCCACTGGATGGACTTGAGCTCGTTCGCCGAATCCGGAACTCACAGTCCAATCGTGAAGCCACCATCGTGATGCTCAGCGCCACGGACGACATTGAGACCGTGCGGAAGGCTCTTGGTGAAGGCGCCGACTTCGTCCTGTCCAAGCCTGTAACAGCGGGCCGTATCCGCCCGATGCTCGCCGCCATGGACTCCCCTGGCTGGAAAGGCAAGAGGCACGCCGCTCGCTTGCCCCTCATTACGGAAGTCATCTGTACCTGGGATAACCAGCAGTTTCGCTTACGCAGCCTGAACATCAGCGAAAGCGGTACGTTGTTGCAACCCTCGGCGGAGATCGAGATAGGGCACGAAGTTGCCTTAGAGTTCAAGATCGCGGAAGTTAGTGCCACACTCAAAGTTCTCGCACGAGTCGTGCGGCAAGAGGGGACCGAGCGCATGGGCGTAGAATTCATCGGCCTCGCACCAGAAGATATCAATGCCATTCAGCTCTACGTTCTGGGACGTCTCAGAGATATGACGCCACCGCGAGATCTGTCCAATATCGGCATCCACTGGCTTTACAAACCGTAGAACCGATTCTCTCGGATCCGTCAGTTTCCGGAACTCTCGCTCTCACCGGATAAGATTTCCATTCCAGCAGGCGCCGTTGCTTGCCGCCACTTTCCGGGACTTGCTATACTCGCCGGGTAAAAGCCGTGGCCGAACGGAACGCCTCCTGGGAACGGCGCCCGCTGCAGATCATTTCCCTGGGAACTTTTCACGAGTGGCCCGACGCACTTACGCGCTTTCCATCTCTGCGCGTAGGACCCCGATTGGGTCGGGACCGCTTCAAGCGAGGAGAGCCGTATGGCTGGATATGGCGGAGTCGATTTCATCGATTTTGATTCGCAATTGAACGACGAAGAAAAGCTGGTGCGGCAGACGGCGCGGCAATTCGTCGAAAACGAAATCATTCCCATCATCGAAAAGCACAGCCGCGAAGCGACGTTCCCGAAACATTTGATTCCGCAGCTCGGCGAACTGGGATTTTTTGGCGCGAACCTGCATGGCTACGGTTGCGCGGGAATGTCCAACGTCGCTTATGGATTGATGACCCAGGAATTGGAGCGCGGAGATTCTGGTTTGCGCAGTTTTGTTTCCGTGCAGGGCGCGCTGGTGATGTATCCGATTTATTCCTATGGGAGCGACACGCAGAAAAGTAAATGGCTGCCGCTCTTGCAGCAGGGCAAAGCCATCGGCTGCTTCGGATTGACGGAACCGCAATTCGGATCGAATCCGGGCGGGATGCTGACGCGTGCAGTGAAGAAGGGCAGCAAATATATTTTGAACGGCGAAAAGATGTGGATTACCAGCGGGTCAATCGCCGACGTGGCGGTGGTGTGGGCCAAAGCAGAGGACGATAAAGTCCGCGGATTTCTGGTTGAAAAGGGGGCGCCGGGATTCAAAGCCTGGGACGTACACGGAAAATGGTCGCTGCGCGCTTCAGTGACTTCCGGATTGTCGTTCAGCGATTGTGAAATTCCCGAAGAAAATCTCTTACCCGGCGTTGTAGGACTGAAGGGGCCGCTGAGTTGCTTGAACCAGGCGCGCTATGGAATTGGCTGGGGCGCGCTGGGAGCGGCGATGGCGTGCTACGACACAGCGCTGCAGTACGCGAAAACGCGCAAGCAATTTGCCAACAAGCCCATCGCCTCACACCAATTGGTGCAGGAAAAACTCGCGTGGATGATCACGGAAATCGTGAAGGGACAATTGCTGGCGCTGCACGTTGGACGCTTGAAGGACAACGGAAAAGTTGACCCGTCGCATATCTCGATGCTGAAAATGAACAACGTAGGCATCGCACTGGATACGGCGCGCAAGGCCCGCGACATTCTCGGCGCAAACGGCATCGTCGACGATTACTGCATCATGCGGCACATGAACAACCTCGAAAGCGTATTTACGTACGAAGGGACGAATGACATTCACAAGCTGGTCATCGGCGAACGCATCACCGGCATCGCCGCGTACGTGTAGAGGTCGCGGGGCCGGACTGAAAGTCCGCCCCTACATTTTTTTCCATCCAACTAATCCTGGATCCGTCCGAATCTTGTAAACTCTAAGGGCGCGCCCGCTGCGGCGGCGCACTTAGAGGAGCATTGTCCCATGCATCCAAATTCACACACCTTGATTCGATTCCTACGAAACTCTGTCGCGGTACTGTTGTTGGCTTTGGCCGGCAACTGTGGAATTCTACGCGCGCAAGCGAAGACTGCGGCGGTTCCGGCGAATCCCAAGATTCGGGCGATCACCGCGTTTATCAATCTGGATCGCGTGCGGTACAAAGAGCAAGTTGCGGATGCGTTGAAAATGCTCCGGCGCGCGCAGACGACGTTTGAATCGCGCGGATACCAGGTGCAAACCATTCGCATCGCGACGCAACCGTTTCCGGAGTACACCAACGGGCTGACGAAGGAACAGACCATCGCGTTTTTCAAGGAGTACGATGCGCTGGCGGTGAGGGAAAAATTTGCGGCGTCAATCGGACCTGCAATGCTGAACGCGGACGATAGCGCAGCGCAAGGCGAGCTGCTCGGAGAAATCCTCTTCAACACGAAATCCTTGAACGCAACCCTCGTGGTCGCGGGTGAAGAAGGCGTACGCTGGAACGCCGTGGGCGCCGCGGCTCGCGTGATGAAAAAACTCGAAGAGACCGAGCATAGCCAGGGTAATTTTCGTTTTGCAGCAATCGCGATGGTGCCGCCGCTGACGCCGTTTTTTCCGGCGGCGTATCATACGGGATTCGGACATCAATTTGCGATTGCGCTGGAATCGGCGAACATTGTTGCCGCAGCGTTCAAAGATGCGCGGGATCTCGGGATGGCCAGACAACGGCTGATCGATGCGCTCGCGGCCACGGCATTTGACGTCGAGCACCACGCGGGACGTATCGATCAAGAGACCGGCTGGGCCTACATGGGAATCGACCTTTCGCCAGCGCCGTCAGGAGATATTTCCATCGGTACGGCTATCGAGAATCTGACGACGCAGCCCGTCGGCATGAGTGGAACCCTGACGGCCGCGGCGACGATTACCGCAGCCGTCAAAGACGTCAAAGTAAAACAAACCGGATATACCGGATTGATGCTGCCGATCCTGGAGGATACGCGGCTGGCGCAGCGCTGGAGCGAAGGGCACATTTCCATCGATGCGTTGCTCAGTTATTCGGCGGTGTGCGGCACGGGCCTCGATACCATTCCGCTGCCGGGCGACATCAGCGCGGAGCAGCTTTCGCTGATCATCGGAGACATGGCGAGCCTGGCCGTGAAATGGCACAAACCACTCTCCGCGCGGCTGCTGCCAGTTCTTGGCAAAGGCTGGGGCGAAATGACGGAATTCAATGATCCATTCTTGGTCAACGCCAAGCTGCAATCGCTAGACGTAAAGTGACTCTGCCGTCCCCACGCCTGAGAGGGTGCTCGCCCTCGCCTAAGGCGCAGTGATGGACACATTGTCGAAGGTGGCGGTGGCCAGTGAGGAGGTCGTGCGGCTGCTCACCGCCAGCCCCACGTACACGTTCGGCGCCATGCTCACCGTCTGGCTGGCCCCCAATTGCAACCAGTTCGCTCCATCCGCGGAACTGTACATCGTGAACACATTCCCGCTTCTGGCCAGCTTTATCCAATACGGCAAAGTCCCATTCCCCAGAGACTGGTAAGAACTGCTCGCTCCCGTGCTCGTCCGCTCTGACATGTACACCGTTGCGGAATAGTCGAACAGATACACGTGGTTCGCTCCGGGGTTCAGCGTCTCGCGCATCATGATCCCTGCTTGCGCCGAGCTACCCTGCAGGCTCACCACCCGCGCCACCATCGTCCCGTCTCCGGTTAGCGTCTGGTAGGCAAAATGGAACCCGTCCGCGCTGGCGAAAAGAGTCCCTTGCCCCGCTCCCGCCACCGTGAACGTCCCGTTCGCGTAACCGGCACTCCCCGCCAAGCCCACCACCCCTACGTCCTGATCCAACCAGGAAACCGGCAGCGGCTGCGCCGTCACTGTAAAACGAATCGCATTGCTGTCATTCATGCTCGGGGCGATGGAAGCGAGCAAGGACCCGGAGGTCGCTCCCGCCGGTATCGTGACGCTGATCGACGTGCCGCTCCAGGTGTTCACCGTCACCGCTCCGCCATTCAGCAACACCGCACTCCCACCTTGCAGCGCTCCAAATCCACTACCTGAAATCACTACCTGGCTGCCGATCGATCCCGTCGTCGCCGAGACCGCGGTAATCACTGGCGCTGGCGCTGCCCCTGAACTCACCGATACGCTGTCGAACGTCGCGGTAGCTAGCGAGGAAGTGGTTCGGCTGCTTACGGCCAGTCCCACGTACACATTCTGCGCCATGCTCACCGTTTGGCTCGTCCCCAACTGTACCCAGTTCACTCCATCCGCCGAACTGTACATCGTGAATACATTCCCGCTTCGCGCCAGCTTGATCCAGTACGGCAAAGCCCCACTTCCCAACGACTGGTAAGAACTGCTCGTTCCCGTGCTCGTCCGCTCCGTCATGTAGATGCTCGAGGAGTAGTCGAACACGTACACGTGGTTCGCAGCCGGGTTCAGCGTCTCGCGCATCATGATTCCCGCCTGCGCTGCGCTGCCCTGCAAGCTCACTACCCGCGCCACCATCGTCCCGTCTCCCGATAGAGCCTGGTAGACATAATGGAAACTGTCGGTGCTAGTGAAAAAAGTCCCTTGCCCCGCTCCCGCCACCGTGAACGTCCCGTTCGCGTAATTGGCGCTTCCCGCCATGCCCACTGAGCCGATATCCCCATCGCTCCAAACCGAAGGAAGTGTGGGAACCGACTGCACCGTCAGGGAAATCGTGGCGGTCTTCGTCAAGCTGCCTGACACACCTGTGACCGTTACCGTGACTGTTCCTGTTGTCGCCGTGCTGCTGGCCGTTAGCGTCAATGTGCTGCTGCTCGTTGTACTCGTGGGGTTGAACGATGCCGTCACCCCGCTGGGCAGACCCGCTGCTGACAAGCTGACGCTGCTATTGAAACCGTTCTGCGGACTGACCGTGATCGCACTCGTACCGGTGGTTCCCTGCGACATCGTCAAGCTGTTGGGCGACGCCGAAAGGGCAAAGTTTGGCGGCTGATTCACAGTGAGAGAAACCGTCGTGCTGTTCGTCAAGCTGCCCGACGAACCGGTGACCGTTACCGTGACCGTCCCTGTTGTTGCCGTGCTGCTGGCCGTAAGCGTCAATGTGCTACTGCTCGCCGTGCTGGTAGGGTTGAACGACGCGGTTACACCGCTCGGCAGACCGGAGGCCGACAAGCTGACGCTGCTATTGAAACCGTTCAGCGGAGTGACCGTGATCGTGCTCGCGCCAGCGGCTCCCTGCACAATCGTCACGTTGCTCGGAGAAGAAGAGAGAGTGTAATTGCCTACAGGACTCACGGTTAGCGAGATGGTGGCCGTACTACTCAGACTGCCTGAAACGCCCGTGACGGTTATCGTGTAGGTACCGACAGCTACCGTGCCGGTAGCGGATAGAGTCATGAGACTGCTCGTCATTGCGGGATTAGTCCCGAAGCTGGCAGTGACTCCGCTGGGCAGACCGGAGGCAGTCAAATTCACATTGCCGCTGAATCCATTCAAAGGATGGACCGTGATGGTAGTCGAGCCCGACGCGCCCTGCAGGAAAGCCAGGCTTGCGGGGGATGCGGAGAGGGTGAAGCTGGGTTGTGATGAGGACGTGGGCCAGTTGTTGACCAAGTTGGCGGCGTTGATGGTGCCGATGCCGGTGGCGAAGTCCCAGCCGACGTTGCCGGCGTAAGCAGGGGCGAAGGATGTATTGGAAGTTGATAGGACGCCGACGGAGCCATCGGCGAGGAAGCAGTTGGGCCCGACGCAATCCACGTCCATGTCACCCGAAGTGACATCGTAGAAAATGCAGCTGCCGGCGACGGTGTTGCCCTTATCGGAATTGCAAGAGCTGTTGCCGACGGAGCCATATTCTGCCGCAGCTAACTGGTAATAAAAGGGGGCGGGATTGCCTTGAGGCCCGCCGGCTTTCTGATTGATGAGCGCCTGGATGCCCGCCATGATGGGCGAAGCGAAAGACGTGCCGCCGGCGCCGGACCAAGCGCTTGGATCGGAGCCGCAGGCAGCCCCGCCGTTCTTAGTATCCGACCAGCAGAAAATGTAGAAGTGGCTCCAGAGTCCATCGGCAGCGAAGAGCGAAACGTCCGGAGTGTCGCGCACGCCGTCGTTGGGATTGCCGAGTACGCTCTGCCAGGAAGGTTTCGGCCATCCTTGGCAAGTGCCGCTGACGACGCTGCTTGTAGACGGGGCCCCGGTTGCGCATTGGCTGGGGCCACCTCCTCCACCCACGGTGGTCTGGAAGAGGGAGCCGTAGACCGGATCGTTGCAAAGACTTGTTGAGCCGTAGGTTGGGCTGTAGCCCACGTAAGCAGTGAGAAGTGCGCCGGCGCAGGAATCATTCCAGGGGATTTCCGGAATGTAAGAGATGGCCGAACCGAAGGCGGACGTATTGCTGGAATTCCAGTAGGTAGCGTTGGTGCCGGAGTAAGTGTCGCTGAAATCGGTGCCGCCGACGGCAACGTTGTTGGGAGTGGAAGCAAAGGCGTTGGCGGCGATGCCGTGAGTTGCTTCGGAGACGCTATTGTCACAACCGGCCGCGCCACTGTCGCCAGCGGCCACGAAGACAGAGACACCCTCGGCGACGGCTTGCTGATAAGCGGAATTGTAAGCAACATTGGCGGCCGCGCCGTTCACGGTTTCGCACTGGCCATAGCTGATGCTCATGATCGAGGGAGGTGCGGTGCTGGCGTTGATGAGGTTCTGAAGGGCAATCAGGCCGCCGAAGGTACTGCCGGTGTTGGCACAAGCCGCCATTTCAATGGCAGCGCTCGGTGCCGAAGCGCTGGCCCATTCGGCGTCGAGAATGGCTTCGGCGTCGTCGGGCGCAAAGGCGCCAGGAACACCGCAATTATTGGGACCGGAGGGAGACGCGGGGTGCACCTGAGCAAACGAGGCAGAAGTATAGCCGGACAGGCCAAGGGTCGAGCGGAAAGCGGTCCAGTCCGAAGCGTTGAAGACGTCGGTGTCTTCAATGAGCACGATGGTCTGGCCCTGGCCGGAAATACCCGCGCTGAAGAGCGGATTTAAATTGTAAATCTTGGCCAAGTCCGCGGGCACGAGCGCATAGGCAGTGCCGCCAGACGGATCAGGGAATGTGAACTGCGGCCGGGGCCGATGCATCTTGTGCATGGTATGGGGCCGAAAATCATGAAGAGAGACGACGCCGACCACAACGGGAGCGAGTGCGGCGGGAATTCGTGGATCGCTGATATTGCCAACGTGCTTCTCACCTTTGACATCGAGATAGTGAATTTCCGTCTGCAGGGCAGTGCGTACCTGGGCGGCGGTGCCGGAGAAATCGATGAGCATGCCACTGGGATAGACTACGTTGACGCGAAAGCCATGGGATTGAAGCCAAGCTGTGATTGCATCGAGGTCAGGCTTTGCCAAGCCGAAGCGCTCACCAAATTCTTGCGCGCTCAGCCAGTGATGGAAGTTTGGCGAACCTTTGGTGTGGAGTTCGTCAATGAATTGCTGGAGCGCTTTTTCCTGCTCAGGAGAGCGCTTCAATTGAAGGAGCATGTGGTCCATGGGGAAATTGTTCGCCACAGGGCCACGATCGTTCGCAAGGCTGGCTTCGGGATGCGTATTGCCCGTGAGCGCCACACGATCCATTTCATTGATGCTTTGCGTGATTCGAGGACGAGCATGCAGACCTGAGTCAATTTGTGCATGCACAACCGGCCCGGCAAATAAAATGGCGAGGACAACAAGGGAGAAGGACCCCCATTTGCGAACCATGGGTCCCCTTTCTTATGCGAGAATTTGCCCCAAACAGATTGCCAAGAGAGGCACCCCGGAGGAAAAAGAGCGGGCTCGCGCGTCAGCGCGGAGACAGGTTGATGGCCGGGCTTCCATGCCTGAGAACTCCTGGCGGGACATGCTTCGTCCCTCTAGGAAAAGTAAAGAAAGGACCTACTGATGGGTAAAATTAATATCGGAATTGCGCGTTAAAAGCAACGGCCAAAGGGACAGTTTTCGGCCAGCGGCCACGCGAGGTCTTGGTTATCTGTGGTTCCGAGGCGGAGTTCCGTAAGGCTAAAGTCCGACATGTGGCGCTACCCCTCACCCCCCACCAAATGTGGATGAATATCAAAATAAAGAACTTATGAAATTTGCATTTTGTAAGCGGCGGATTCTTGCCCCGCCCTCCAAAACCGAGGGCAGGGCACCCGGCGGGCAAGGGAATGGTGAGATTCGGCTGAAACACGCCGCCTAACTCTATTGCCAGCGGAGCGCCACCGCCGGGTCTACGCGTAGCGCGCGCCACGCGGGGATGGCCGCCGAGGCTAGCGTGACTAGTGCCGTAAATGCAGCCGCCACAGCATACACCTGCGCATCAGTCGGCCCCACCCCCACCAGCATGGCCGACACCACGCGCGCCAGCGCAGCAGCCGCCAGCGAACCCACAATCAGGCCCGCTGCCGCGAATGCTAACCCTTGCCGGATCACCAGCCGCATGATGTCCCCAGGCTGCGCGCCTAGCGTGACACGAATCCCGATCTCGCCGGTCCGCTGCGCCACCGCATACGCCATGACGCTGTACAGACCGATAGCTGCCAGCAGCAGGCCCAGCCCGCTCAGCACGCTCAAGAGGCTGGCCGCGACCTTAGCACCGAAGAGCGACGCGGCAACGTACTCCGTCATGGGCTCGGCATCGAAGATGGTCAGCTCCGGATCAATTGCCGTTGCCTCACGGCGCAGCGCCGCAATCGCTTCATTGACAGGTCCTGAAGTTCGCACGTTGAACGTCAAGCCATACTCTGGCCGGAAAATCTGCCGGATGGGAATATAAAAGTACGGCTGCGGATTCTCCGTGACGCGGTGATACTTGCTGTCCTTAGCCACCCCCACGACCGTGAACCATTCGCCCCACCCATGCACCTTGCGGCCGATCACGCTGCGATTGGCAAGGAAGCGCCGCACAAACTCCTGATTGACGATCATGACCTTTAGGGACGTGGCGTCGTCGCGCAGGTCGAAGTCGCGCCCTTCCACCAGCGGTATCTGTATCTTCATCGCCTCGAAGTGGCCAGGAGACACCAAGTCCCTGTAGATCTTCATATTCTCGTTTGGGCCGGGAACATAGCCTTCCACCTCAAGCGTTTCCCAGTTTCCGCCGCTAAATCCTAAAGGCGGTGAGTCGTCATAGCTGACCGCGGTCACTCCAGGCTGCCGCTCCAACTGCTCGCGGAGACGTCGGCAAAAACTGTCGGTCTGCCGCGCATCATAGCCGGCTGAGGAAAAATCGAAACGCGCCAGGGCCACACCCTCCGGCTTGAAGCCCGGGGCGATGGCCTGCGCGGTTTGGAAACTCTTCAGGAATAGTCCCGCGCCTACCAAAGCGATCACCGCCAGAGCCACCTCGGAGGTCACCAGCAGCCCGCGTAAGCGGTGCGAATGCGCGTCGGAACTCCCGCTGCGGCCGCCTTCCTTCAGCATCTCGTTGACGTTGGCCCGCGAAGCGTGCAGTGCAGGAGCCAATCCCGCAAGAATAGCGACGCCAAATGCCAGCGCCATTGTAAATGCCAGGACCTGTCCGTCGAGCGGCGGTTGCAACATTGCCGGCCTCGCGACTGCGGGAAGCAGCCAGCGCAGCGCGCCGCCCAGCAAGTTTGCCAGTAGCAAGCCGCACACCGAGCCGGCCACCGCCATCAGCAGTGTTTCGGTGAGAAGCTGCTGTATCAGTCGCGTGGGCCGCGCGCCCATTGCCAGCCGCACGCTAAACTCTTTCAGCCGCCCTGTCGCGCGCGCCAGCAGCAGGTTTGCCAGGTTAGCGCAGACAATCAGCAGCACTACTCCGCTGGCTCCCATCAGGATGGTAATCGGCGTCAGGAGAACCGACTGGGTCCCAAAGTGCGATTGCCAAACCGGCAACACTGTCGCGCCAATTCCTTGGTCCGCGTCCGCGTCGGCCACCGCCATACGATTGGCTAACGCTTGCACTTCGGCACGCGCCTGCTCTATGGTTACGCCGGGCGCGAGCCGCGCGAACATCATGAAGTTGCGCGTGTTGCGGTCGCGCAACATCCAAG
>WNFO01002160.1_pt1 | contig 16067 bp, 11 predicted proteins | sample 5400251 | NCBI WGS metagenome assembly WNFO01 (sample SAMN13153354, study PRJNA577476) | soil metagenome | isolation source: 100 cm saprolite under Madrone tree | place: USA:California | collected 2016-06-14 | reverse complement strand
GGGCCGCGCTGCTGGTGGCGATCGTCGTGTCGTTCAGGCCGGCGGTCCCGGTCATCTGGGGCGACACGCCGTCCTTCGTGGAATCTGCGCTTCTCACGCTCGAGGCCGGAAGGCCGACCGTGGCGGGTGGGCGCGATCCGGGCTACCCGGTGTTCCTGGCCGTGACGTTCGGGTTCGGAGGCGACCTCGGGACGGTGGTGCGCCTCCAGCAGGCGGCGTGGGCCGTCCTGATACTGGTGCTTGCAGCAACCGCCCAGGCGGCGACGCGCAACGCCGGTGGGTTGGTGCCGATCATCCTGGTGGCGACGTATCCGGGCCTGCTGCTGTTCAGGAACGTCGTCACCGCAGAGCTTCTCTTTGCGGTCTTCCTCAATCTGGCAGCGGCTGGATTGCTCGTTGCCACTTGCGTCGGCAAGGCGGCGCGGTGCACCGCGGTCGCTGCCTCCGTGCTGTGCGCGGCGCTCGCGGCGTGCTTCAGATCGCAGGGAATCCTGGTCCCAATCGCCGCCGTCGTAGTGGGCGCCTGCCTCGCCCGGCCAGACACGTTCGCGCGCCTTGCCGTGATTGTCGTGTCCGTCGCGGCGGCGCTGGCGCTCCTCGCCGCCGGTTCCCGGTTCGCGGCTTCCGACTCCGATCAGGCCTCGCTCGTGTTCGTCCCCAAAACACTGTTCTGCAACCACCTGGACATCGTGCTTGCAAGCGATGCCGCGCGACGCGAGATCGTGTCGGCGGCCGGCGACCGCGCGGACGCCACGATGGCGCGGCTTGCCGCCGACTTCGCCGCGGAGCCGGGTCGCTGGCCCGTGCTCGGGTTCTTCGGCGACGCGTGCCTCTTCGACACCGCGCTGGATCGAGACGTCGCCGACGATACCGGGAACGCCGTCGGCGCGGCCGCAGCCTATCGGCGTATCTTCCTGGCCGCCGTGCGTGACCGGCCGCTGGCCTATACGGGCAAGTTCGTCCGTCAGATGGCTTATGGAGCCTCGGTCGCATGGCCGCCCTACGGACTCGACCCCGCCATACCGGTGTCGACCGACGACGTGCCGCACGTGTCCGACATCATGACGCGGCACGGCCGGGCGGCTCAGCCGATCGATCTGCAAGGCGGACCGGTTCGGATCGGCCTGTTGTCGGATCTTCCAGGCATCTCCGCCTATCTGTTCAGGGCATTGTCCACCGCCTTCGTGATCGCCGTCCTATTTTGGACGGTAACCGCGGTGCGGCCTCGGCGCCCCGGGTTCGTGACGCGCGCAGGTATCGTGATCGTGATGTGGGCGGCTTCGATCGTGACCGCCGCCGGCGCCCACACCCTCGAGGTCTGGCGATATCTGGTTCCCGCAGTGCCGATGGTGAGCCTCATGCTGTCCCTTTTCGCCGTCGAACTGGCCGAAACCATCGCAGGCCTGCGGAGGGGCTAATCGCGCCACGCGCGAGCTCGCGTGCGCAGAACAGCAGCCATCGACGTAACCGGCCTCACCTAGATCACGATCCGATTAGATTGAATTGGATCATGATCTCATCTCCTTGTTTGAGCATGATCTTTTCGGAAAACCGGTTTCAACGTGCCGAAGGGATGTTCCACCGTCTCGCGACGCTGGCGCATGGCCAGGGGGTTTTGGTCGAGGCGCTTCTGCGCCGCCTCCGGCCCGTAGGCGGATTGAGCCCAACGGGTCCGCGCAGAGCGCGGCCCGATGACAGGCTCCGGCGTGATCCGCCGTTCACCTACGCCAAGAAGGTTACGCCTTCGGCTACAACCCGCCCTACGCGCTGCATCGTCCCGTACCCGATACCTGGAGCAGCAATGAAGTGTAATCCACTTCATACTTGGAAGCCTTTCATCGAATATATTCAGCAAAGGAAATACAAGATCGCACGCGGCGACTGATGTGGACTTTTTAGAGCTGCTGCAGGTCGTGCCGAAAGCCTCTTTACTGGCAGCGCAGAATGCCCATCGGCGGGCGAGCACTCCGAATTTTGACAGCTAGATGATTTTCGACCGCACCTTTGGCGGATGCGCCTGAGGCTGAGCCGCGTCACGACTATCTGAAAAGCAATGGAGGAAGCAATGAATAAGAGGAGCGTTTTCAGTATTCTCGGTATAACAGCATTAGGTCTTGCGCTTTTTGTCGGGCCCGTGCGCGCCAACGTCATCACCGATTGGGACGAGAAAGCCGTCGTTGTCGTTACGCCAATGTCCAGCCTTGGCGGCACCTCGCCGTACATGGCTGTGCGTATGATGGGGATGGTCCACGCCGCGATGTTCGACGCGGTCAATTCGATCGAGCAGCGCTACCGCCCGTATCTTGTGCAGTTGCCTGCGGATCCCGCTACGTCGAAGGAGGCCGCCGCCGCGGCGGCAGCCGCCACGGTCCTGGCGACAATCGACGCAAAGACAGCGGGTGACATGAAAGCGGCGCTTGCGAGCTACCTCGCGCCGCTTCCCGATGGCGTCGCGAAATCGGATGGCGTCAGGCTCGGCGAGACAGTGGCCGCAAAGGTCATTGAGGCGCGGGCAAACGATGGTTGCGATGCACCCGATGCTTACCGGCCGCGGACCACGCCGGGCGTCTATGTGCCGACCGCGATCACGCTGTCCTCGATGTGGCCGGACATGAAGCCGTTCGCGATAGCCAAGGGATCCCAATTTCGGCCAAAGCCGCCGATAGCGCTGGACAGCAAACAGTGGGCAACCGACTACAACGAGCTGAAGGACTACGGCGGAAAGATCAGTACGAAGCGAACGGCCCAGCAGACCGAGACGGCCCTGTTCTGGACCAGTCCGCTTTTAGCCTATCAGCCTTTGGTACGCCAGCTCGTGACCGCAAAGCAGATGGGTGTTGTCGACAGCGCGCGCTTCATGGCGCTCGAGGCGGTTGCGCTCAACGACGCGATCATTGCTGTGTTGGACGCCAAGTACCATTACAACTTCTGGCGGCCGATCACTGCAATTCGCAACGGCGATAACGATGGCAACCCGGCCACCGATAGTGACTCAATCTGGCAGCCGTTGGCCAACACGCCGATGCACCCGGAATACCCGTGTTCGCATTGCATTCAGAGCGGTAGCGTCGCGGCTGTCGTCAAGGCGGTGCTGGGAGGCGCGGACATCCCTGAGGTCGCGCTGACAAGCCCGGCGACCCCCGGCGTCACCCATCGTTGGACCAACATGACGGCCTTTACCGAAGAGATTGCGAATGCTCGCATCTGGGCCGGCTTCCATTACCGCTTCTCGACCGGCGTCGGGACGGATATGGGGCTTCAGATAGGCGATTACGTTGTGAACAACGTGATGCAGCCAGTTGTGACGAGTTCACGATAAACGGTTGCTGCGACGAGCTCCTCCTAGGGAGTTCGACGCAGTTCCGTTGCCGACACAATCCAAGATCAGCGCTTCCATGAAACCGATCCTACGATCCATCGTTTGCCATTCCGGGCTCGCGCAAGAGCGCGCCCCGGAATGACAATTGTTGTTAATGGTCGCTGCGGACCGAAATGATTCGAACTTCGGAATCGCTGAACCAGTTAATTGATTTGCTCGACGATAAGCGCGTCGATCAAAGCCCGGGCTCCGGCCGTCGCCGGCGGTTTCATCGGAAGTGATTTGCCCGACGGGCTTCCGCTGAAGGGGTCTGTCGAGTCCCTTTTGCAAAAATAATTCTGTTCCCTGCTACCCCAAATCACTTCTATACCCGCCGCTGTCTCGTCCCATCAAGGGGCGGCTCGCGATCGTCACGGACGCGGGGCGGGATGCGGTGGACGCGGCAGCGTCTTGCGCGCAATGGGATCGCAGGGCGGGTTCTTCGGGACTTGTGAGCGATCAACAGCACGCGGACGAGAGACGCTTTTCGCGGACGGCAAAATCGTGTGGTCCTGACGCCCCGACGCTGGCGTCAAGTTCGCGGAGTTTTGTTGGCCCGACCGGGCAGTGACAAAACCTTACTCCGCGGGCGACGGTGGCAAAAGAGCCCGGTCACCGGGGAGAGCACGACATAAGCCGTTAAAACCATTGCGTGCGGGAATGCCGGGCGATTCCGGTGTACTCGTTGTTACTCGTGTGCTTTCTATCAATGCAAAGTGCACACGAGGCCGCGGGTGCAGCGGGCACCCGGCATTCCCCACGCCCTCTGTTTCAAGGGCGGAACGCTTCTGGCAAAATCCCGGGCGTGTGGCGCCGCGGGGCGCTGATGCGTGTCTGCAATCGGGCCCCTCGCAATGACGGTCTGCCAGCCACTCGACGCAAGTTGGCCCGGGGAATTCCGGCCATCCTGCCGAGGCCTTGAGGGAGCGAAGCGAATGGCAAGCCCGTTCTACACCGCCGAACACGAGGCCTATCGCGAGGTGGTGCGCCGCTTTGTCGAAAAGGAGATCGCACCTTTCGCCCATGAATGGGACGAGGCCGGCGGGTTTCCGCGGGTGCTTTATGAGAAGGCCGCCGCCATCGGGCTGCTCGGCCTGGGCTTTCCGGAAGAATATGGCGGCACTGAAGTTGATAATCTCATGTGGATCGTCGCGGTCCAGGAACTGGCGCGGGCCGGCGCCGGCGGCGTCAGCGCCAGCCTGAAAAGCAATTCGATCGGCGCGCCGCCGATTGCCCGCGCCGGCAGTGCGGAATTCAAGGCCCGCGTGCTGCCGGAAATTCTGTCCGGCAAGAAAATCTCGGCGCTGGCGATCACCGAGCCGAGTGGCGGATCCGACGTCGCCAACCTGCGCACGTCGGCGCGCCACGACGGCGATGTCTATGTGGTGAACGGCGAAAAGACCTTTATCACCTCGGGCATGCGGGCCGACTACATCACCACGGCGGTCCGCACCGGCGGCCCTGGTCCCGGCGGCGTCAGCCTGCTGGTGATCGAGGGTGATACGCCAGGCCTTTCCCGCACTCCCTTGAAGAAAATGGGCTGGTGGGCGTCGGACACCGCGACGCTGCATTTCGACAATTGCCGCGTGCCGGCCGGAAACCTGCTCGGCGAAGAGGGCAAAGGTTTCAAGATCATCATGCACAATTTCAACAGCGAGCGGCTGACCATGGCGGCCGGCTGCACCGCGGCGGCGCGGGTCTGCCTCGAGGACGCGATGCAATATGCCAAAGAGCGGCACACTTTTGGCAAGCCGCTGGCGCAGCATCAGGTGATCCGCCACAAACTGGTCGATATGGCGCAGCGGGTCGCGGCATCGCAGGCGATGCTGGAAATGCTGGCGTGGCGGCTCGACCAGGGCGAAAGTCCGGTCGCCGAGATCTGCATGCTGAAGAACCAGGCGACCCAGACCATGGCGTTCTGCGCCTCCGAAGCGGTGCAGATCTTTGGCGGCGCCGGCTACATGCGCGGCATCAGGGTCGAGCGCATCTACCGCGAGGTCAAGGTCAACGCGATCGGCGGCGGCAGCGAGGAGATCATGAAGGATCTGGCCAGCCGGCAGATGGGGTTGTGACTACGCGCGTCATTCCGGGGCGCGCGAAGCGCGAGCCCGGACTCCATAACCCCCGCAGGGAGTATGGATTCCGGGCCTGCGCATCCAAGTTGGCTGTTGCCGACTTGAGCAACGATATTGCCGAGCTCGGGTAAACCCGAGGTCGGTCGGCGCATCCCGGAATGACGAGGGACAAAATGCTCTTCACCGCTGACCACGACGAACCCCGCCGAGCGCTGCAAAAATTCATCGCGGCCGAAATCAATCCCTTCGTCGACGAATGGGAGAAGGCGGAACTGTTCCCTGCCCATGAATTGTTCAAGAAGCTCGGCGACCTCGGCTTTCTCGGCCTCAACAAGCCCACGGAGTTCGGCGGCCAGGGGCTCGACTACAGTTACGCGCTGATGATGGCGGAGGAACTCGGCGCGATCCGGTGCGGCGGGGTGCCGATGGCGATCGGCGTGCAGACCGACATGGCGACGCCGGCGCTGGCGCGATTCGGCTCGGATGAAGTGCGCCGCGAATTTCTGGCGCCCGCGATATCCGGCGATGCGGTGGCCTGCATCGGGGTGTCGGAGCCGGGAGCGGGTTCCGACGTCGCCGCGATCAGGACCAGCGCGCGTTCCGATGGCGACGATTACGTCATCAATGGCGGCAAGATGTGGATCACCAACGGGGTGCAGGCCGACTGGATCTGTCTGTTGGCCAATACTGGCGACGCGCCCAAACATCGCAACAAGTCGCTGATCTGCGTGCCGATGAAAACCAAGGGCGTGCAAGTCGCGCGAAAACTCGACAAGATGGGCATGCGCTCGTCCGACACCGCGCAGATTTTCTTCGACGACGTGCGGGTGCCGAAGCGGAATCGGATTGGCGAGGAAGGCCACGGCTTTACCTACCAGATGGTGCAATTCCAGGAGGAGCGGCTGTGGGGCGCGGCCGCCTGCCTCAAGGCGCATGAAACCATCATCGACGAGACGATCGAATACACGCGGGGCCGCAACGCGTTCGGCCACAGCATCCTCGACAACCAGACGGTTCACTTCAAGCTTGCGGAAATGCAGACCGAGGTCGAGCTGTTGCGCGCGCTGATCTATCGCGCCGGAGAAGCGCTGGTCGCCGGCGAGGACGTGACGAGATTGGCGACCATGGCCAAGCTCAAGGCGGGCCGGTTGGGCCGCGAATTGACCGACGCCTGCCTGCAGTTCTGGGGCGGCATGGGTTTTATGAACGAGACGCTGGTGAGCCGCGCCTATCGCGATAGCCGCCTGACCTCGATCGGCGGCGGCGCCGACGAAATCATGCTGACGGTGCTGTGCAAGATGATGGGCACATTGCCAAGCCTCAATCAAAAGTGAATGATAGATAGCAGGGAAACGCCGATGATCACACTTTATCACTGCCACGCGGCGCGCTCGTTCCGGCCGCTGTGGATGCTGGAAGAGCTGGGGCTCGCTTATGAGCTCAAAATGCTGCCGTTCCCGCCGCGGGTGTTCGCCAAGGAATATCTCGCGCTCAATCCGCTCGGGACGATACCCCTGATGATCGATGGCGAAACCAAGATGACGGAGTCTTCCGGCATCTGTCACTATCTCGGCACGAAGTATGGACCGACGCCGCTGATGGTGGGCCTCGACGAGCCGGCCTATGGCGCCTTCCTGAACTGGATGTATTTCAGCGATGCGACGCTGACCTTTCCGCAGACGCTGGTGCTGCGCTATTCCCAGCTCGAACCCGAGGAGCGGCGCAATCCGCAAGTCGCCACCGATTACGCCAAATGGTTCTTGGGGCGGCTGCGCGCCGTGGAGGCCGCCACCGCCAAGGCAGAGACGCTGTGCGCCGATCGCTTCACCGCGGCCGACATCGTGATCGGCTACGCGTTGCGGCTTGCCGACAACATCGCCCTGGCAAAGGATTTCGGGCCCAACGTCGCCGCCTACTGGCAACGCCTGCAGGCGCGCGACGGATACAAGCGGGCGGTCGCGGCAGAAACGCTCGCCGGCGAGCAACAAAATGTCGCGCGGCGCTCGTGAGCCGCCCGCGTGGTTTCGACAGCGTCAGCGCTTGTCGCCATTCCATTGCTGCGCGAGAAAGTCCGCAAAAGACTGAACTTTTCGTGAGAAATGGCGGGGGTCCGAGAAGATCATCTGCAAGGGCAAGGATGGCCGCTCGTAATCCTGCAACATCAATTGCAGCCTGCCGGCATCGACATGATCCTGCACCTGCCAGGATGGCGCGCGCGCAATGCCGCTGCCGCCCAGCGCAGCGGAGACCACCACATCGAGCGCATTGGAACGCAACCGCGCCGGTACTTCGATTTCGGTTCGTCGTCCCGAAATCTGAAACGTCCATGTCGCCGATCCCGGCGTTGTCGTGAAGATCAGGCAATCATGGGTCGCGAGATCCTGCGGCGTGGCAGGCATGCCGCGGATAGCGAGGTAGTCCGGCGCCGCGCACAAAACCCGGCGAACATGACCGAGGCTGCGACGAACCAGCGACGAATCGGGCAGATGGCCGAGAACGATGGCAAGGTCGATCTCGTCCTCCAAGAGGTTGGGCAGTCGGTCCAGCAACGTCAGATCGATCGAGACCTGAGGGTGATCGGCCAGATACGCGGACAACAAGGGAGCAAGCCGCAGCCGGCCGATCAATGTTGGTGCGCTGATGCGCAGCCGCCCGTGAGGCACCTTCGCCTGTGCCGACAACGTGCGCTCGGCGTCGACGACCTCGCTGACGATACGCTTGACGTGCTCGTAGTAGTCCCTGCCTTCGTCGGTAAGCGCGAGGCGTCTCGTGGTCCTGGCCAGCAAGGTGACGCCGAAATGCCGCTCGATCGCGCTGATCTGACGGCTGACCGACGCCAGCGAACATCCCAGGCGCTTGGCTGCGCCGGACAGACTGCCAGCTTCGACAGCGGCGGCGAACGCCGCCATTCCATCCAACCGGTCCATCGGCTCCCATTCTTGCGAGACCTGCAAGGATCCTGTGCAACCTAAATGGCTTACCCGGCTCGCGCAACTGTCCTACCCATCCGTGCACGAACAGCCTTTCGGAGCGAAACCATGGCCGAGCGGACACATCAACATGGGGACCCTGAATCTGCTTCGCTCATGGTCGTGTGCGGATGGTCATTGGCCGGCCTGGCGGCAAGCCTGTTCGTGCTCGGATTGCCTCGAATGGCTGAGACCTCCCCGCATGAATTTGCAATCGCGTTTCCAGCGGCCGGGATCATAGCCGCGGCGGCCTGCGCGGTTGTCGTGGTCGCGGGCAGTTGGGATGCGTAGGGCGGGCACCTGGCTGTTGGCCGCGGCGTGTGCGATTGTTATTGCGAATAACTACTATAATCAGCCCTTGCTGGCAGATTTCGCCAGAACATTTCATGTAACCGAGCGAGAGGCGGGCGGCGCCTCCATCATGACCCAGGGCGGTTATGCGCTGGGCATGCTGGTGTTTCTGCCACTCGGCGACATGATCGACCGGCGGCTGTTGATCAACGCCTTGCTGCTGGGCTCGGCCGGCGCCCTCGTCGCCGCCGCGCGGGCGCCGACGATGCAGTGGCTGCTGGTTGCGAGCTTCGCCGTCGGCTTCACCAGCGCGGTACCCCAGGTCATCGTTCCCTTTGCCGCCCATCTGGCGCTGCCGGCGGAACGCGGGCGCGTCGTCGGGATCGTGATGGGCGGACTGTTGGCCGGAATTCTGCTGTCACGCAGCATCGCAGGTGCCATCGCAACGCTGCTCGGCTGGCCTGCGATGTATTGGATCGCCGGCGGCACGATGGTCTTGCTGATACCGGTGTTGTCGGTGCTGTTGCCAAAGGACAAGCCAGTGTTCGATGGCAACTATTCCGGCCTGATGAAATCGCTCTGGGGACTGGTCAGGGAACAGCCGGTTCTTCGCGAGACCTCGCTGACGGCGGCGCTGCAGTTTGCGGCGTTCAGTGCGTTCTGGACCACCCTGGCGTTTCATCTCAACAGCATGCCGGAACATTACGGCAGCGATGTTGCGGGACTGTTTGGACTTGTCGGGATTGCAGGCGTGGCCGCGGCGCCGCTGGCCGGCAAATTGGCCGACCTCGGAAGTCCGCGCCTGACCGTATTGCTGAGCAGCCTGGTTGTGCTCGCGGCGTTCATGGTGCTCGCAACGGCGGGTTACTCGCTTGCGGGTGTCGCCGCCGGCGTGGTGTTGCTCGACCTTGGCATGCAGTCGGGCCACGTCTCCAACATGACCCGCAACTATAGCCTCAAGGCGGAAGCCATGAGCCGGCTCAATACGGTGTACATGGTCACCCGCTTTGTTGGCGGGGCGCTCGGCTCAGCGGCGGGCAATTATGCCTGGAGCTTATACCAGTGGCCGGGCGTCTGCGCGGTCGGCTTGCTTCTGGCGCTGCTTACTATCGCGGCGCTATTCATGCTGCGCGCACCGTCCCCTGAAGGGGTCTTGCCATGATATCCGGATATCCGGCCCGTTTGAGCCGTGACAGGAAGAGGTTCGATCGCGGCATTGGCCCGAAGGCGTCGATCATCGGTGACATCAGGCGCGAATTCTGTATTCTGCCCGCAGCTCCACTGAGAGAGCCCCGCGCGAACGCGGCAAGAACCAGAAATCGCTCCCGGGAGGGATGGACCATGAACGACAGGGATCGCCGTGATTCGGGGCGGCTGATGCTGATCAGCCCCGAGCGGGTGTTTTATGCGGGCCTGTTGGGCCGGCCGCGAAAACGATCCAGTGGTGGCTTCAACATCTACACTGTGATGCAGGGAAGTCTCGAGATCACCGGGGGCAAGTCCGAGGTGGTCGGTGAAGTGGCGCTGGTTCGGCCTTACGTGCCCCACAGCGTTGAAAGCGAGCATCCCTCGATCATTTGCCTCGTGATCGAGCCGGAAACGGTCGAGCCCTCGGCCATGAATGGCTTGGCCGCAAGAATTCGCGGAGCGGAAGCGCCCGACATCGCGCAGCGCATTCGTACCGCTTACGAGACCTTGCGCCGGCAAGAGCGGCGTGGCGGTTTTACCACTCAAGAGTTCGACCAGCTATCGTTTGGCGAGCGTTTGCCCGATCGCAGCATGGATCATCGCATCCGAAGCGCGGCTTTGATGCTCAATGATTTCTCCGGCAGCAAGATGACCGCGGCCGACTGCGCCGCATCGGTCCACCTGTCGCCATCGCGCTTCCTGCATCTGTTCAAGGACCAAACCGGCATCTCGTTTCGGGCATTTCGCGCCTGGAAGCGCGCGCGGCATCTGCTGCACTTCGTCAACGAAGACATCAATCTGGCGCATCTCGCGCAGGACATCGGCTATCCCGACTCGACGCATTTCAGCCACTCGATCCGCCGTTTCTACGGCTTGCAGCCGCGCGCGATCTTTTCCGGCTCAAGGGATCTGGCGATCTACCGCAGCGATCCCGGCATGCGCGACAGTGCCGGTTTCCGTCAGGGCCGGCCATAGCGGCGGCGCTGGTCCGCGATAGCGCGTGGACGCAAGAAGCCAGGCGGTGCTGGACGCATCATCCGCCAGCCTGCGGGTGAAGACCTCGAGCGACAAAAGGCTGATCCATGAGCGACAAGGCTGTCATCACCTGCGCGCTGAACGGCGTGCTGACCGACCCGAAACAGCACCACGTCCCGGTAACACCGGAGGAAATGGCGCGCGAGGCCAAGGCGGCGTTCAACGCCGGCGCCAGCGTGATGCATATCCATCTGCGCCAGCAGGAGCCGGACAAGGGACATCTGCCGTCATGGGAAGTCAGCGTGTCCCGCGAAATCCAGCAGGCGATCCGCGAGGGCTGTCCGGGCGTCATCATCAATCACACCACAGGCACTTCAGGCCCGAATTATTCCGGCGCGCTCGATTGCGTGCGCGAGACCAGACCGGAGATGGCCGCCTGCAACGCCGGCTCGCTGAATTATCTTAAAGTGAAGAGCGACAACACCTGGGCGTGGCCGCCGATGATGTTCGATAACGCCGTCGAGAAGGTACAGACCTATCTCGACGTCATGAAGCAAGTGGACACGATTCCGGAATTCGAATGCTTCGACGTCGGCATCGTGCGCTGCGTCGGGATGTACCGCCAGACCGGCATGTACTCCGGACCGCTGGAATACAATTTCGTCATGGGCGTCGCCTCAGGCATGCCGGCCGATCCGGAATTGCTGCCGATCCTGTTGAAGCTGAAATTGCCGGAAGCGCATTTTCAAGTCACCGCGATCGGGCGCGCCGAAATCTGGCCGCTGCATCAGCGCTGTGCCGAGTTCGGCGGTCACCTGCGCACCGGGCTTGAAGATACCTTCTATCAGCCCGATGGCGCCAAGGTGACATCGAACGGCCAGTTGATCGAGAGCATCGCCGCATGTGCGCGCCGCGCCGGCCGCGAGATCGCGAGCCCGGCGGAAGCAAGACAGATATTTGGAATCAGGCGTTGAATTTGTTTGGGTCAAGCCAGCCACACGTCATTCGGGACCTGCGCTACGCGCATCCACGATGTGCAATTGCACATCGGGGAATGACGATTGTTGTCGTTTGCGCGAGGGTGATTGATCCTTATGGCCATCCTTGAATCGACCATCGCCCCAAGCAGCGATGCCTTCAAAGCCAACCGCGCCGGCATGCTGGCGCTGATCGCGCGCATGCGTGGCCTGGAAGAACGGACGCGCGCCGCCTCGGCCGCCGCCAAGGATCGCTTCCACAAGCGCGGACAATTGCTGCCGCGCGAACGCGTGGCGCTGGTGCTCGATCCTGGCTCGCCGTTCATCGAACTCTCCACGCTTGCGGGCTACATGTTCGATGTTCCCGACGCTGACAAGAGCGTGCCTGGCGGCGGGGTGATCGCCGGCATCGGATTCGTTTCCGGTGTCCGCTGCATGGTCAGCGCCAATGATTCCGGCATCGATGCCGGTGCGCTGCAGCCTTACGGCCTCGACAAGACGCTGCGGGTGCAGGAACTGGCGCTTGAGAACAAGCTGCCTTACGTGCAACTGGTCGAAAGCGCCGGCGCCAACCTGCTGCGCTACCGCGTCGAGGATTTTGTGCGAGGCGGCAATATCTTTCGCAATCTGGCAAGGCTGTCGGCGGCAGGCTTGCCGGTGGTGACGGTGACGCATGGTTCGTCGACCGCGGGCGGCGCCTATCAGACCGGGTTGTCGGATTACATCGTGATGGTACGCGGCCGCACCCGCGCGTTTCTCGCAGGACCGCCGCTGCTCAAGGCCGCAACCGGAGAAATCGCCACCGAAGAGGAACTCGGCGGCGCCGAGATGCACACCGGCATTTCCGGACTCGGGGACTATCTCGCCGAGGACGATCGCGATGCGCTCCGCATCGCGCGCGACATCATGGCCAATCTCAGATGGGACCGGCCGAGCCCAGCTAAAACGCCGCATCGTCCGCCGCAGCATGATCCCGAGGAACTGCTGGGGATCATGCCGATGGATCACAAGCGGCCGGTCGACATGCGGCAGGTGATCGCGCGAATCATCGACGACTCCGATTTCACCGAGTTCGGCGCCAATTACGGTCCCGCCACGGTGTGCGGGCACGCGCGCATCGAGGGAGAGGCGATCGGCATCGTCACCAATAACGGTCCGCTCGATCCCGCCGGCGCCAACAAGGCGACGCATTTCATTCAGGCCTGCTGCCAGTCGCGGACGCCGCTGCTCTATCTCAACAACACCACCGGCTACATGGTCGGCAAAGCCTATGAGGAAGCCGGCATGATCAAGCACGGCTCGAAGATGATCCAGGCGGTGACCAGCGCCGGCGTGCCGCAGATCACGATCTACTGCGGCGCGTCGTTCGGCGCCGGCAATTACGGCATGTGCGGGCGCGGGTTTCATCCGCGCTTCTGTTTCTCATGGCCCAACGCCAAGACCGCCGTGATGGGCGGCGAGCAGGCCGCCGAGACCATGGCGATTGTAATGGAAGCCGCCGCCATCCGGCGCGGCAAGCCGGTCGAGAAGGAAAAACTCGATGCGATGAAGGCGCAGATTATCGGCGTGTTCGATGGCCAGATGGATGTATTTTCGACCAGCGCGCGCGTGCTTGACGACGGCGTGGTCGATCCGCGCGATACCCGCGGCATTCTGGCGGAAGTGCTGGCGATCTGCCGTGAGGCCGAGGCGCGCAACCCCCAGCGCATGCAGTTTTCGGTTGCGCGGCCATGAGCGATGGGCCGATGAAGCGCACGCCGTTCCGCACCATGCTGATCGCCAATCGCGGCGAGATCGCGCTGCGCATCATGCGTACCGCGCGCCGGTTGGGCTTTGGCGTCGTCGCGGTCTATTCGGATGCGGACCGCGAGGCGCTGCATGTGCGGGCCGCCGACCAGGCCATCCGCATCGGCGGGGCGCTACCGGCGCAATCCTATTTGCGGATCGAGGCGATCATTGCCGCCGCGAAGGCTGGCGGAGCCGATGCGGTTCATCCCGGCTATGGCTTTCTCGCCGAAAATGAGGATTTCGCGCAAGCCTGTCGCGACGCTGGTCTGGTGTTCATCGGGCCATCGCCTGAGGCCATCAAGGCGATGGGCAACAAGGCCGGCGCGAAGGCGATCATGCAGGCCGCCGGGGTGCCCTGTGTGCCCGGATACCAGGGTGCGGACCAGAGCGATGGCGGCATGCTGACCGAGGCGAGAAAGATCGGCTTTCCCGTCATGATCAAGGCGGTCGGCGGCGGCGGCGGCCGCGGCATGCGGCAGGTCGCGGACGCCGCGGCTTTTCCCGATTTATTGCGCGGCGCGCGGTCCGAGGCGCAAGGCGCGTTCGGCGATCCGACCGTGATACTGGAGCGCGCGATTGCCGATCCCCGACACATCGAAATCCAGGTGTTCGGCGATCGGTATGGCCATGCGATTCACCTCGGCGAGCGCGATTGCTCGGTGCAGCGGCGGCACCAGAAATTGATCGAGGAAGCGCCGTCGCCGGCCGTGTCGCCGGAATTGCGGGCGCGGATGGGCGCCATTGCGGTCGCGGCAATCAAGTCGATCGGATATGAGGGTGCCGGCACGCTGGAATTCCTGCTCGATAAAACCGGCGAATTCTACTTCATGGAAATGAACACCCGCCTGCAGGTCGAACATCCCGTCACCGAAGCGATCACCGGGCTCGATCTCGTTGAACTGCAATTGCGTGTCGCCGCTGGCGAGCCGCTCGGTCTCCGGCAGGAGGAGACAAAATTCTCCGGGCATGCGATCGAGGTGCGGCTGTGCTCGGAGGATGCCGCCCACGATTTCATGCCGCAATCCGGACGGATGGCACTTTGGCAGATGCCGGACGAACTGCGCGTCGAGCACGCGCTGGAGTCCGGTTCAGAAATTCCGCCGTTCTATGATTCGATGATCGCCAAACTCATCAGCCATGGCGCAACCCGCGATGAGGCGCGGCGCAGGCTCATACAGGGCCTTGAGCAAACCGCCGCATTCGGCGTGACCACCAATCAGGCGTTTCTCGCGGCGTGCCTGCGGCACCCTGAGTTCGCGGCTGGCGAAGCGACGACGGCTTTTATCGGCAAGCATCGCGGCGATCTGCTGGTGCGACGCAACGACGTGTCCTCGGATGCCGCGCTCGCGGCGTTGCTGCTTTACGTTACCGACCCCCATGCGCCGCCGTGGCGCAGCGGACGGACGCTCGCGGCAACCTTTCCGATCGCTGCTCGTCTTGAGTTTGATCGTGGCATTCAGGATCTGGAAATCGCGCGCGAGCGCGATGGTGGTTACGCCATACAGCTGGATGGCCGCGAGCACCGGTTCGAGATCGGTGAGCTTGGCTGCGATACGATCCGTTTTCAAACCAACGGCCTGATGGAATCGGCAAGATTTTTCCAGGACCGCGACCGGCTCCATGTGCTGCATCGGGGCGTCACGCTTGTCGTCCGCGATCTGACGTTGGCCGCGCCGGCCGCGACGGCGGCAACCGGCAGCGACGGCAAGGTCCGCGCGGCGATGAACGGCCGTGTCGTTGCGGTTCTGGTCAAACAGGGCGAGCGCGTCGCAGCCGGCCAACCGGTGATGACGCTGGAGGCCATGAAGATGGAGCACGTGCATACCGCGCCGATCTCAGGCACGATTTCGGCCATCGATGTCGCCGAGGGCGAACAGGTGACGACGGGGAAGATTGTCGTGGAGATCGGAAGCGGCGGCGTGACCGGTGCAAGTCGTGACCTCCGTCATTCCGGGACGGTGCGTTAGCACCAGACCTCGGATGTGCAATTGCACATCGGGGAATCTCGAGATTCCGGGTTCGATGGGAGCCTGTCATCGGGCCGCGCTTCGCGCGGACCCGTTGGCATCGCCCCGGAATGACCGAAGCTAGGCCTTTCGCCCCGTTCCCTCATTGAGAAAACACGCCACCCGATGCGTCGAACCGACATCGGCTAGCACTGGCGTCTCTGCCTTGCATCGCTCCATCACATAACGACAGCGGGTGTGGAAGGCGCAGCCTGACGGCGGATTGATCGGGCTCGGCACATCGCCATCGAGCAACGGCACCAGGCGTTTTGCCTTGGGATCCGCAACCGGAACCGAAGCCAGCAAAGCCTGGGTATAGGGATGACGGGGATTTGCGAACAGCTCGGTCTTCTCCGCAATCTCGACAATGCGGCCGAGATACATCACGGCGACGCGGTGGCTGATATGGGCCACGACGGCAAGATCATGCGCGATGAACA
>WNFO01004067.1_pt1 | contig 16081 bp, 15 predicted proteins | sample 5400251 | NCBI WGS metagenome assembly WNFO01 (sample SAMN13153354, study PRJNA577476) | soil metagenome | isolation source: 100 cm saprolite under Madrone tree | place: USA:California | collected 2016-06-14 | reverse complement strand
GCCGAAAACGTTTGCGGCAGAATCCGCATCGAACGGTGCGCTTCGAAACCTATTTGGAAGGTTGGTTCTCCCCGAGACGCTTCAGGCGATCACGCAAGCGCCGCTGCAACGGCGTGGGGGTGTTGGGATTGAAAGCCACGAGATACCAGAGCGGCTGGCTGCGATCCCGGCTTAGCCAAGTCAACGTCGAAGCATCCGCGTTGGGGTGCCGCGCCACATTTTCGCGAATCGCACCATATGGATGCTTCGCCAGCTTATTGAGCGTTTTGGCATTGGCTCGCGGATGCTCGCTGATCAGGCGCAGTAGGTAAAAATCCTCTTCCGGCGCTTGCTTGACGAGTTTCTCCAGCATTTCCGGCTTGGCATCGGAGCTTAGGACTAACCCGATTTTTTCATCCCACGCCGTATTGATTTGATTCAAATCGCGGGTGCGCGCATGAATCAATTCTTCGAGAATGCGCCGCTCCTGCTGCATGCGGGCGATCGGCAGCTCCGTGCCCTCCAGGGAATCGAGAACGCGGAGAAGGTGCTGCCTCTCGCCAAAAACGATTTGCGAGGTGCGCGTGGACGCACCTTTTTCCCTTTCCTTGTGCTGAACCAGGTCAGAACGTCGCATTGTTTGGTTGCTCCAGCCCAATCCCTACCCAAGCTCTTTGAAGGACCGGGCGTTTACTAAGCCTTCGCATCACTTGCCATGAAGGGCATAAATCACTTCATGGTGGCTTAGCGAATTATGTTACGCGTGCGCGATGGGGTAAAGTTTGGTGCGAGCCGCGTGTGCCCGAAGTGCAACCGCCTGCTATGGCACTCTTGGGGAGAGTACAAACAGGGAGCGAGATGATGTCGGCATTCGAAAAGCACAAAGAAGAACTGGACAAATTCGAGCAGATGTTTGGCCGCGAGCGGGGCCGGCTGGCGGTGTCACTCGACCGTCTTACGAATGCCCTGGTTCTGGTGGGCCAGCACGGAGTGTATTGTACTAGCCAGCGCAATCCGACCGTTCCGGCGATGGACCTGCGCATCATCGATCAAGAGCTGGTGCACGCGAAGGAATTGGTGCAATCGGTGATGGAAGAACTGCGACGTGCAAGGGAAAAGAAGGAAAATCAACCATTTGAAAAGTGACATTAGAAACTACAAGCCACAACAGTGAACTTGAGATAACCGGTACGCAGGATATCTATTCCGGCCGTAAGAAGGGATTCAAGTGGCGCTCGTTCCCAATGGTGGTGACCGGGCCGTGGCCAGGATGCACGCTGGTCTCGTCCGGCAGGTGCATCAATTTTGATCGCAGTGAATCCATGATTTGGTCCATGGAGCCGCCCCATAGATCCGTGCGGCCGATGCTGCCGGCAAAAAGCGTGTCTCCCGAAAAAAGCTGAGGCGCGCGAGGCGTGATTTTCTCCGCTTCATCCTGAGCCCTGCTTTGCCCGGCATCCTCAGCAGCCGCCGGTTTCTTCAACAAATCAGTGAGGGCAATTCTCTCGCCATCCTCGCCTAGAACGGTACGTATTGTCGGAACGGCGGTAACCTTGCCGGCATCGTGCGGGAGATACAGCGAGACGCTTCCGGGCGTGTGGCCCGGTGTGTGAATGACCTGGGCTTCAAACGATCCCCAGCGAAGAATGTCTCCTTCCTTCAGCAATTGATCCACCTCGGTGAGCTCCGGCGGGTGGACGCCGAGGAACGACGCCTGCATCTCCATTGCTTGATAGAGCGGCAAGTCGTCGCGGTGCATAAGCACGGGAGCGCCCGTGTATTGATGAAGTTTGCTCAGGCCGCCGACGTGATCGATGTGCGCATGGGTGCTGACGATGGCCTTTACCGTGAGCTTATGACGGCCGAGAAGGTCCAGGATGCGATTTACTTCATCGCCGGGGTCCACTACCAGTGCTTCGCGAGTGACCGGGTCACCGATAATCGAGCAATTGCACTGCAATATCCCTACCGGGATAGTGATGTGGATCAATCCGTCGGTGGCGGCATTGAGTACAAATCGGCCCTCGCTCATAACGGGGATTATATCATCTGCGATGATGGGCCATGCGGCAGACGCCGCATGGACTCCCCGCTCGTTGATACAATGCCCTTTGCTAGACTAAGACTGACTCATAGGGCAGGAAAATCCTTCACCTCCGCAAGCGCATCTATGAGATGGCTTCAAGATACAGGAGGATGAGCGAGGGCGTTGAAATGGCTACTGCAACTACAGCTCTGAACACTCCGCTGGGGGCGGCGCACCTTGCCGCGGGCGCGAAGATGGGCGTTTGGTTCGGCTGCGCCCTGCCGGATGACTTTGGCGACGCGGGCACCGAGTTTCACTATGCGCGGGAGACGGTGGCGCTGATCGACAAGAACTACCGCGCGCATCTCTCCTTCACCGGGCCCGACCGGGTGCGCTACCTGAATGCGGTTCTGACCAACAACATCAAGGACCTGCCCGCAGGCTGCGGCACCGTTTCTCTGCTGCTGAATCCGCAGGGGCACATTCTCGCGGAGATCGAGACGTATTCTTTCGTGGACCGGCTCTTCTGCGTTTCGTTCGCGATGATTCGCGAGCGGCTGGTCGAGTGGCTCGACAAATACATTATCATGGACGACGTGACGCTGACCGATGAGACGGCACGCTACGGCACGCTGGCGCTGGAGGGGCCACGGGCTGCCGCGATGGTGAAGGATCTCGCGGGTGTTGATCTTGCACAATTGAGCGAGCTCGCCAGTGTGGACGCTGCACTACCTCGTCGTTTTTTCCCAAGTGTCATTCCTCTTCCCCCCGGTGTCATCCTGAGCGAAGGGAAGGATCTCAACTTCAGCCAAGCCGGTGTCCCTGCTCGCAATGACCTGGATGACACCGTTGGAACAGCGCCGGCGCGGGATGCAATTCCCTGCAGAATCGTAAAGCGCTCTTTGGGAGGAGTGCCCGGCGCGGAGTTCGTCACCGAAGCCGGAAAATTGCCAGAGCTTTGGCAGATTCTCTCAAATGAGGCGCGCACGCACGGCGGCGGGCCGACGGGATACTCGGCGCTGAGCGCAATCCGGCTCACTCAAGGCGTGCCGTGGTTTGGCTATGACTTCGGAGAAAAACAGCTCCCCCACGAAGCGGGATTGCAGGACAGCCACATCAGCTACACCAAAGGCTGCTATACCGGACAGGAGATCGTGGAGCGCGTGCGCTCGCGCGGCCAGGTAAACCGTCAGCGCGTGCGGCTGACGTTTTCGGGCGAGGTCGTGCCTGAAACAGGCGCGCCGCTGACTCTGGACGGCACAGAAGTCGGATACGTCACGCGGGCGGCGAAGACTTGGGATCCTCCGCACATCCTCGGCATGGGCTACGTCCGCAAAGAAGCCAACGCTTCGGGGAGTGTACTGCAGTGGGCCGGCGGCACTGCGACGGTCCTGAACACTTAGGCTCTAAAGTGCATGGGAGCATAGGGGGTGCGCATGTCGGATGTCTTTGTCACCCTCCACAATTGGAATGGCAGCGCCGGAGAAGTCGCGGCAGGAGGCGGTGCTGTCAGCTCTGAAATAGCTCTCACCCATGATCGGGGAGCCCGCGAGACGGCGGAGCATGGCGACTTGGCCGATATGATTGAGGGCGTCGGCGACAGGGCCCTGGAAGAGTCCTTCCGCCGATCCGTGAAGCAGTTCGGCTCCGGCCAGATGGTCGTCAAACTTTTTCACCGTCGCAAAAAATCGTTCGATTTCGGCGTTCCATGCCAGCGGCGTAGACTCGTGCCAGGTCTGTTTGCCCTGCGCGATCGAAAGGGCCCAGTCGAAGAGGTCGCCCATGTGCGTAAGGATTTGCGCAGGCGTACGCGTCTTGTCTCCGATGTGGAAGCTGGCAAAGTGATCTGGGGCGCCGCGTAGGGCTTTGCCAGCGCGGTACGCAACGGTGGCGACGGTGTGGCGTAGCAGTTGCCGGGCGGGATCAGTTGACATGGACATGCGGTAGTTCCCTTCTCGAGCAAGGGTCGAGATAGAGAGTTTAAACGCAGAGACACAGACTGCGCAGAGAAAAAATAGGAAGGGACAGTGCTCACCGTCCGACCGAGTCAGAATAAATTCTGGGGCGAGCTTAGAGTTACGGCTCGGTGTAGACGCGGAGGTAGTCGACGAGCATATGCTGAGGAAAAACGGTGGTGTTGTCGGGCGAGCCGGGCCAATCACCTCCAACGGCGACGTTGAGAATGATGAAGAAGGGATGATCGAAAACCCAGGTGCCGCCGGCGGGCCACTGCGACGAGTAAAACGTGGAGTAGAGACTTGAGTCGACGTAGAAGCGGATTGTGCCGGGTTCCCATTCGACGGCGTAGAGGTGAAAGTCATCGGCGAAATTCTGGCCAGCGGGCAGAACGAAGGGAGCGGTGGCGTCGCTCGTTGGGCCGGTGGTGCTAGGGCCATGGAGCGAGCCGTGAACGGTGCCCGGCTCCTTGCCGATGTTTTCCATGATGTCAATCTCGCCGCATTTCGGCCAGCCATTTGAGGTGATGTCGTTGCCGAGCATCCAGAAAGCGGGCCACATTCCCTGCCCCGCGGGAATCTTGATGCGCGCTTCGAAGCGGCCATAGGCTTGGCTGAACAGGCCCTGGGTTTTCATACGAGCGGAGGTGTAACTCCGTGTAACGCCATCCGAGCCGGTGTAGGTTTCTTTTTGGGCGATGATGACGAGATTGCCGCCCATGATTCGAGCGTTCTGCGTTCGATTGGTGTAGTACTCGAGTTCCTTGTTGCCCCAGCCGTTGCCGCCGATATCGTACGTCCACTTCGATGAATCGGGCGAGGCGCCGTCGGGGCCGCTGAATTCATCGCTCCAGACCAGTTTGTAGCTCGCCGGAGGAGGCGGCCGAAGTGTCGCTCCTCCGCCACAACTTAGCGAGAGGAGCGCTACGGCAAGAAGAATGGGAACGACCCGGGCGGACCGCACCAGGACTGACGTTCTCAGGGAGAGTGATCTTGCTTGCATGCCGGAGTCAGCCAGAGGTTCCGGGCAGCGATCAGGAGAGATTCATGGCGCGCCTGAAGGAACCCTTCTCATTGTCGATCTTCTTCTGAAGCTGAAGGATGGCGTAGAGAACGGCCTCGGGGCGCGGAGGGCAGCCGGGGACGTACACATCGACAGGAATGACCTGGTTGCAACCCTGCACAATGGCGTAATTGTTGAAAACGCCGCCGGAAGTGGCACAGGCACCCATAGAGATGACCCACTTGGGCTCAGGCATTTGGTCGTAGAGCTGGCGGATGACGGGAGCCATCTTTTGCGAGAGACGGCCGGCGACGATCATGAGATCGGCTTGGCGAGGGGATGGGCGGAAGACTTCGGCGCCGAAACGCGCGAGGTCAAAACGCGCGGCGGCCATGGACATCATCTCGATGGCGCAGCAGGCCAGGCCAAAACCAAGCGGCCAAATGGAACTCTTGCGCGCCCAGTTCACAGCCTTGTCGAGAGTCGTAAAGATGATACCTTCATCTTCCAGCAGATTCCCGAAATCGTCGGGCTTGGTGAGTATGGCGTGTTTGCCGAGGGACGTGCTCATAGTGTTCCGTCCTAGGTATCTTCGCACAGGGAACAGTGGGAGACAAATGGGATGCAGTAAATATCTCATCCCGGAGATATCAAATTTTCAATTCGTAGTCTGAAGCGGAAACCGAGCGGGTGCGGCGAAAGTAGGCCAGGACGGAACCGGGCCAGAGCGTGGTAATTTCGCCGGTCTGATGATCTTGATACCAACTGTGACAGCCGCCCGATTGCCAGACGGTGCCGGACATGCGGTGGTAGATTTCATCGACAAAACTTTGTTGCGTCTCAGGACGAACCTCCATGATCCGCCGCCTGCGGCGATGCATGAGCTTCAAACACTTGATCGTGTAGCGGACCTGGGCTTCGATCATGAGGACGACAGAATTGTGGCCCAGTCCGGTGTTGGGACCGAGGAGTATGAAGAAATTGGGGAAGCCGCTGACGGTAACGCCAAGATAGGCGGTCATGCGCTTGCGCCAGGCGTCGTGAATTTCCACCCCGCCCTTCCCCACCACGCGAACGCCGATGAACGGTTCGGTGGCACGGAAGCCCGTGCCATAAATCAGAACGTCGACCGGGCGCTCCACTCCATCGTCCGTGACGACGCCGCGTTCGCGGACCTCGGCGATAGCCTCGGGGACAAGTTCGACATTGGTGCGGTTGAGCGTCGGATAGAAATCATCCGAAACAAGAATGCGCTTGCAGCCCAGTTGATAGTCGGGCGTCAGCGTGGCGCGCAGTTTGGGGTCTTTGATCCTGCGCGCGAGATGGCGGCGGGCAATGTCCTCGACTTTCTTACGGAAGGTCTGATTGCCGAGAAAACCGAGGACGCGAACTTCCTGGCGCCAGAAGATATATTGCCGGAAGGCCCAGCGCGTGAGTGGGATCGCGTGGAAGCGGCGCTTCCATTTGTCGGTGATGGCAAAATCGAGGCGCGGGACGATCCACGGTGGCGTGCGCTGGAACAGATAGAGTTTTCCAACACGCGGCGCGATCTGCGGAACGAACTGGATGGCGCTGGCACCGGTACCGACAACGGCAACGTTCTTGCCGTCCAGGTCCACGCTGTAATCCCAGGTCGAGGAATGAAACACCGGGCCGGAAAAGCGTTCGGCGCCGTGCAACTCCGGATAGCGCGGGACGTGCAGCGCCCCCATGCCGGACACAAGCACGCGGGCGCAAATACGCATTCCGTCGCCTACCGTTGCTTTCCAGATTCCTTCGGATTCATCCCAAATGGCTTCGCGAAACCGAGTGTTAAGGAATAGATATGGCCCAAGCCCGTAACGCCCGACACAGCCTTTCAGGTAGTGGTGGATTTCCCGCTGACCCGGATACATGCGGGTCCATTCCGCTGATGGAGCGAAGGAAAACGAATACAGATGAGAAGGAATATCGCAGGCGCATCCGGGGTAACGATTGTCCCACCAAGTGCCGCCGATGTCCTCGCCCTTTTCGACAATGAGAAACGATTTCATACCGGCTTCGAGTAGCTTGATGCCCATACAGAGCCCGGAAAACCCGGCGCCCACGATGAGAACCTGGACATTCGTCACGGCAGATTCTGGGAAACCAGCGGCGGTTTCGGTCATGTGTGTGTCATCACTTCCTTGTTGGATTCCCTGGGCCCAACGCAACCGCGGAGAAACGCCGCACTCTCTCTGAGTGATTGGCGTGCTTCGGGAATCAGGTGCGGGGCGAGCTGCCAGGCATGCGGTACGACCGGCCAGATTTTCAGTTGGACGGAAACGCCAGCGGCTCGGGCACGTTCAGCGAGGCGCGTGGAGTCATCGCGCAGAACTTCGTCGCCGCCGACATGGATGAGAAGAGGTGGAAAGCCGGCGAAATCGGCGTAGAGAGGGGACGCCAGGGGATTGCGGGGATCGGTGTCGCCAAGATAGTAGCGTGCGGATGCCGCGATGTCTGAACCGCTGAACATGGCGCAGCGATCGGTGTTGGTTCGAATGGAGTCACCGGTAGCGGCAAGATCGGTCCAGGGAGAAAAGACGGCTGCGGCTGCCGGAAGCGGAATGCCTGTTGTCCGAAGAGCGAGCATGAGCGCGAGTGTAAGACCACCGCCAGCGGACTCCCCCGCAACGACGATGCGCTCCGAAGTGTGGCCCGCGCTTAGAAGCGAACGATAGACCGCGACGGCGTCATCCACCGCGGCTGGAAATTGATTTTCGGGCGCGAGCCGATAGTCCGGAGCAAACACGCGAAACCCTTGGAGCGCAAAGAAAACAGTGATGGAACGATGGGTCTCCGCCGAGCAGGCGAAGTATCCTCCCCCGTGAAGATAGAGGAGCACAGTATTGTCAGGCGACGGCCCTTCGAGCCGCTCGCCCGGGACGCCGCCGAGTTGCGTGGGAGAGATATGGACGGCGGACGGAACTTTGTACGGGTCGGGATGAAGGATTCGCCTCGCAACGCGATAATCCCGCACACCCTTCAAGTGGCGTTTTACGCGCCACTTAACGATCCAGACCGAAAGCCGGGCTTGGAAGCTAGCCGCCATTCCCTGCCGCCACATTTGGAGTTTTGGGACGAAGAGAGGATATCCGATTCGCGGGAGGGATGAAAGACGGGTCAAGCTACGGAGCGTTGCCTTTGGCGGGCCCGGGGTGCAACCGTTCGTTCCGCTGAGAAGCTTTGTGCTTTGCGTCCACGCCAAATCAGCAGCGTGCAGGCTGCAAGAAGGATGGATGTCACTACTACCAAGACCAGCGACTGTGAGGGTGGCCGTGCCTGCTGCTTCAAGGGCGAATCGATCCTGGCCAAGACAGGCAGAGCGGGGCGAGCGCGCGCGGGCTGCGTTGGATTAAGCGGAAGTAGAGAAGCTGACTGGGTTTTGGCTTGATGTCCGGGAGGCGGAAGTACCCCGGTTCCGGAGACTTCAAACCGCGGGCCTTCCCCGGCCTTTACTTGGTTCACTATGTGGACCTGATAGCGGCTGTTGCCGGTTGCCAGGATCTCGAAGGCTGGTGAGGACGAGGAGAATTTCATGGCCAGCGGAAGCATAACCGCCAACCGCTGCAACGGATACACATGCTTTGTTTGGAAAGCGACGTGACCGTGGTAGGGCAGGTCGTAGTTGAACGCGAACTTGGTTGCTCCGGGACGCAAGGGGAAATTCACCGTGTAGTGTCCGGGCTGACCGGGCACGGGCGTCACGGAAATCATCATGCCCGTGTCTTCCGGACCTGCGGCCATGACAGAATCAATCTTGGCACTCGCCGGCAGATACACTTCAAATGTGTGCTCACCCACTTGCGTCAGAGGCGGGCTGGAAACGTTCTTGATCTCCACTAGGTCAGAAACGTGAAGCAGGTCTCCATTAGTTCCCGTGCGAAGGATTTCGATGGCGCCGGTTATGCCCTGCACCTGTGTGGCCGTGTCGAACACTTCGATGGAACGAGCCTGCCCTGCGGAAACCTGCTGATCGTAGCTAACACCCTGGTGAAACACGCGCACCAGGTGCGGCTTGTCAGGACGTTGCACATTGAGGGTGAACGTCCCCTGTGCATCCGTCCTTGCGCGCGCCTCCACCGACATTCCGTTGCCCAGCCGAATCAGGATCACCTCATCGCCGGCAGCGGGTTCGCCCCGGCTCTGATTGCGGACCGAGCCAGTCACGTGGTTCGCTCCCGTTGCCCCGGTTGAAAATAAGACCAGCAGCGCCACGACCGAGAGCATCTTCCATACACCGGATCGCTTGCCACGCAGACGAGAGTTGATCATTCGTTTACCGCCTCGGCGGAGGAAGATGTCGGCTGGCGTGGCGCTCGTCCGAACATGATGCCCGTTTCCACCTCGACGCGCTTTCCGTCGCGCAGGTAAGGTCGGAACCGCCACTGAAACAAGGCATCCGTAATGGCCTTAGCTTGATCAGGAAAGGCGCTGAGAAAATGAACGTGCTTTACCTTGCCTTCTTTATCGATGATGATCCGCACTGGAACCGCATTGAATCGGCGTTCGACAATGACCGGATCAATTCTCTCCAGTACGTTTTCGCCCTGGGCGTAGTCCTTGATGCACACAGGGACTTCACCGCCTCCGCTCCCCGAAATGGGACCGGCTTCAACCGGCAAGGTCATCTTGCCCATTTCCTGGATGAGACTCTCAAGTAGCTCGGTATCTCGGCTGGTAAAGACGAACTGGACCATGTGACAGCGGATTTGAGTAGCTAGGACGTGCCAATGCAACTCGGCGACGGGCGAACCGTAGTCAAAGCGGACGAAGGAATGGTTCCCAATCCTGACAAGCGCCGGTGGTTGTTCCACTTTGTAATCCAGGCTCAAAGCGTCCTTGCTGTAGTTGGTCAGTTCCAGCGCGTTCCTGGCCGGCGTGGGCGTGAAAAACAGGTCCTGGGCCGCGATCAAAATGGTGCCTCGGCTTGTCCCCTTGAATTTTTCTGCAGGCCGGATTTGGGCGAGTACGTAATAGCCATTGTCCGAAGGCGGGGGGCCGTTGTACTTCTCGGTCCAATCCCGGGATAGAGCGTAAGTGAGACCAAGATACTGGCTGCTATATACACTGCCGGCTACTCTCCCGCCTTCCGGGAGAGGGGTCACGGAGTCGCTGGCACTCGACCAGGCGCCCTTGAGCAGAATGGCGCCCGACGGGAGCGCGTTCGGTTGCGCATTGTTGGAAAAATCGCCTCCGCTCTGAGGCGGGCCTTGCGCGCGGGCATGGAGCGAAATGGAAAAACCAAGAAGTACCAGGCAACACGAGATTCTACGATCCATATTCAAACCCCGGAGTCTCTAAGAGCGAAAAAACCGGGTGAGACGCTTCCGCGTCTCACCCGGAGAAATCATGCAAAGGATTACAGCGAGCGCAGGAAGTTCAGAATGTCCTGTTGCTGACTGGGTGTTAGCAGTTGGTCGAAGATCGCCTCCACAGTGCTGGCTTCGCCGCCGTTGCTCTCGTGCGCCTCGATAGCGCAGAGCAGGTTGCTGCAACGGCCGTCGTGCAGGAAGAAGATGCGCTGTCCCAGCCCCCACAGGGGAGCCGTACGAAATTGATCTCCACCGGCACCGCCTTGGGAAACGTTGTCCACCAACGTTGCCCCCATGTGGTGGATCTCGATGTCAGAGAACAAGTTGGCAGGGTTGCCCAAACCAGCCGTTAGATGAGAGGGCTGGGTGGTGAGCGACGGCGTATGGCAGACCGCGCAGCCCACGGCGCTAAAAAGCCTGCGACCATTAGCGATCGAGGCTGCTCCACCTGGCGAGGTAGTAGAGGGTGTGGGTTGATCCAGGAACTGCATGAAGACATTGAACAGCGCAGTGTCACTGGTGACAGTGGAGGCGTTGGTGCCATCGGAGTGGGTAATGTCCTCGGGGTAGCCGGTCCCAGCGAGGTTCAAGCAGTTGGCCGGAAGTCCGCTTCCCAATTGGTCCTCGCCCGGCAGCGGTCGATCTTGGGTAAACAGTTCGTTGGAGATCCCCATTTCCACGTTGTAAGCCTCACCGGCGAAGATCATCAGCGACTTGTTCTGCGCCTTCCAGCCAAAACGGCTAATGGTGCCATCGTTGCCGTTGTGATTGAAGGTACCGCCGATGCCGAGACCATTGTTTGCCTGGGCCGCGTGATTGGCCAGCAGAGTTGAGTCGTCAATGTTTGCCATCAGTCCCGCGCCAAACGTCGGTGTGGGAATGCGAAAGATGATGTTGTTTGCCGCCCTCGCAGCATTAAAGCTGGGCTGCTGCAGGGTGCAGGCGCCGGCATCAGCGCGGCCGGTAACGGTGAACAGGTCTTCCACTCCGCCGTTGGGCGCGTTGGTATTGGCTGTGCCGTTGGCGTTAAAAAAGAATGGGAACCGCGCTTCGCGCACCGGACCGTTGGCCAGCACGAAAAATGGGATGGTATTGGCGCTGCCACTTACGACCCCATTGGCGATCACCAGGCTTTGGGGGTTCGGCCCGACACTCGGGAAGATACCAGTGGCCGGGCTGGTTCCGCCCGGTGCCGGCTGCGAATGACATGCCCCGCACGAGTCTAGGTTGAACCGTGGTCCCAGACCGGGGTTGCCTCCGGTAACCGTCTGGTGCTCGTTGAACTGCCCGAGTCCGGTTTGGAAGAAGGTCAAGTCGTTTGGATTGGCAGTGACCGAAGCAAACGGCTGGCCCGCGTTCACTCCCGTGTCGCTGCGTACTCCTGGATCGGTTTGAGCAAACGCCATTCCCGGAAAGAACAACGCCACCAACAATGCGTAAATCGAAGCGAACTTTATTGTTTTCATTCCTGGTCTCCTTCGATTGGGAAGCACACCATCCCGTCCAGTTTGGAACACTTCCAAACAGCTGTTCTGACTATTGGGCAATCTCGCTCCCAACGCGAGTCATCATTCGTAGAACCTAGCCGTGTGAGTTCCTTTTACTACTCGCCGCTTGGCGACCACAAGAAGAAGTGATTAGCATGACCCGTCTTTCGTTAGCATTTTGTGTAGTCGCTTTGTTTCCGGTAGCGGGCCGGAGCCTGGGTAAAGCGTCGTTCAAATGCTCGGATGAAGCTGGAAGCATGCCCATATCCCACGTTGTGGGCAATTTCTTTCACGCTCAGGTAGCTGTGCTCGAGAAGATGCGCTGCTCTCCGAAGTCTTTGTTCGTTTAACCACTCGCCCATGCAAACGCCGGTCTGGTGCTTGAACAATCGTTGGAGATACGAAGGACTCAGGTGGAATTCGAGGGCCAGATCACGTATGGTGAACGTCGTCCCAGAATCTGCCATCCGAAGGATCTTCTGCACGCGCGGTTCGAGTACCGTGGGCGCCGATGGACGAGATAGGGCGACCGCGGCAGACGGCATGCCTCGGTCGGGAATTGTGACGTTTGTTCCATTCGTTCCTACAAAGCTGTCACCAGAATTCAAAGAGCGCACAGGTACCTCCTGTAGGGATCATTATTGGCTTGAACGCGTCTGAGGGAGAGCTTCTCCGAAAGAGCCCAAGCGCTGGAGGGTCGGATTTGATTATCTTGGTCCGCAGGGCATCGGTAGCCGCGGTAGAGGCTTGATCTTCGGGTGGACAAGCCATGGCCAGGCGCCAGGACCGTGGTGATCACTAACCGAAGGTTAACGACAGGTCCCTTGGTCACGTATCGAAGGCCTCCCGCTTTTACAACTGATCGGACGCGATTCTGCGCTCCGGGAGAAACCAGGGTTGGGTGAAATTGGACCCGGGGGAAATCGCGAGGAAACTATTCGACCGAGAAAACCATGTCAATGGTACTTCTGTTAACTACCCGATTATTGGCCATCGGTACAGGGAAGACCAGGCCTGGTGCAAAGCATCTGCAGTGTGAGATCAGTTGCGCATGCAAGCCCAGCACTTCATGGGCGGGGTAAGCGAGCCTTAAACGGTTAAAAACAGGGTGTGCAATTCGGGACCTATGATCAAATCAGACCGCCAGGACGACTTTGCCGAACTGCGAGCTGGATTCGAGATAGGCATGGGCTTGGGCGCAAGTGGCCAGGGGGAAGATGCGGTCGACAACGGGCTTGAAGCGTCCGGAGGCCACCAGGCGCATGACGCTGTGGAGCTCTGATTTGGTGCCCATGTAGGACCCGAGTAGCGAAAGCTGTCGACTGAAGAGGAATCTCAGATCGACCTTGGCATCGTAGCCTGTGGTGGCGCCGCAGGTTACCAGGCGACCGCCGGGAGCGAGACTTGCGAAGCTGTCGTCCCAGGTGGCCGTCCCGACGTGTTCGAATACGACATCCACGCCGCGCTTACCCGTGATGCGGCGGACTTCGTCGCGGATTTTCTGGTTCTTGTGATTGATGAGATAGTCGGCGCCGAGTTGTTTTGCCTTTCGCAGTTTTTCATCGGTGCCGGCAGTGGCTATCACGCGGGCGTCGAAAAACTTGGCAACCTGAATGGCGGCGCTCCCGACGCCGCTTCCTGCCCCAAGGATGAGAACATCCTCGCCGGGCTGCAACTCGGCTCGGACAAGAAGCATGTGCCAGGCGGTTTGGAAGACCAGCGGAATCGAGGCGGCTTCTTCAAAGGTCAGCTTTTCCGGATACGGTATGCAATTTACTTCTGGAGCGCGCACGAGCTCGGCGCAGCCGCCGTCGATGAGGTAACCAAGATTGGTGAAGTGGCGGCAGCGGTTATCCTGGCCGGAGACGCAGGCCGCGCATTTGCCGCAGGTCACGCCTGGGGCGAGGACCACTTTCTGGCCAACCCGCACGGTAGTGACATCCGCTCCGATCTGGGCGATTTCACCGGAAACGTCACTGCCGGGAATGTGTGGCAGCGGGATCGGCACATTGGGGTTGCCGATGCGGACCCAGAGGTCAAGGTGGTTCAGCGCGCAAGCTCTCACGCGAACGAGGACCTCGTTCGGGCGGATCGCCGGGTCGGGAGCGTCCGTGTATTTCAGGACCTCAGGTCCGCCGTGCTGATGGAAAACAATGGCTTTCATGAGGGCCCCCCGAGGCCGAATCAACCCTAAGCAGCGAACTCACGCTCTCTGACCGACCGATCGTAACATAGCAAGGACACAATTCCGATCGACACCCAGCGTTGACAGCGGCGTGCACGCACCGTAGGCTGTGGGCAGAGGAAAAACGTGGACCTGTTTGAAGAGATCGTGAAGATAAGGCGGGCCGGGCGGCGGGCAGCGCTGGCTACGATCGTTCACACCAACGGATCGATCCCCAGCTATGAGAGTTCGCGGATGCTGGTGCGCGAGGATGGCTCGATTGCGGGGACTATTGGCGGCGGGTGCGTGGAGGCGGAGGTATGGGCAGCGGCGCGCGAGGTGATGCAGAAGGAATCGCCGCGCAAAATGGTTTTCAACCTCAACCATGAAGCGAGCTACGACAATGGGCTGATTTGCGGGGGAACGCTGGAAGTTTTTGTCGAGCCGATTTTGCCGCAGCCCACGGCGTATTTATTCGGCGGAGGGCATGTTTCGACGGCCGTGGCGAAGGCGGCCAGTGTGGCAGGCTTCGGCATTGGAGTGGTGGATGACCGCGAAGCGTTTGCGAATGCCGAGCGATTTCCAATGGCCCAGGAGATTCACACGAGTTACGAAGATGCGTTTCAGAGAATTCATCCGAACGCGTCGAGCTATCTGGTGATCGTGACGCGCGGGCACAAGGAAGACATGCGCGTACTGGCATGGGCGGTGCGCACCGAGGCGCGGTACGTGGGCATGATCGGCAGCAAGCGCAAGGTTTTGTCGGTATACCAGGCACTGGAAAACGAAGGCTATAGGGCAGAAGAATTCGAACGCGTTTACGCGCCCATGGGATTGGAGGTTGGCGCCCTTTCACCGGAAGAGATTGCCATTAGCATCGTAGCGGAACTGGTTGCGGTGCGGCGAAATGTGGCTACCGCAGCGCACAAGAAACTGAAATACGAAGGGCGCCCGGCGCCGATAAACTCCCTGGGCGAGCCCTGAAAGGGAGCACATGCTGGCCGCCGTCATTCTCTCCGGCGGGGCTTCGAGCCGAATGGGCTCGCCGAAGGCGCTGCTTTCCTACCAAGGGAGGCCGTTCCTCGAACATCTGCTGGAAGTGACTTCTCACCGAAACGTTGGCGTCCGCCGAGTAGTGCTCGGTGCCCACGCCGAACCCATCGCAAAATCCGTAGAACTCAAAGCCGATGAAATCGTCATCAATGAAGATTGGGAAAAAGGGCAACTCAGTTCGATCCAGGCGGCGCTGCGGAGCCTGCCGCCGAGGACTGACGGAATCCTGCTGTGTTTGATCGATCATCCGTTGATCAGCACGGCGCTCGTTCAAGAATTGATCGAGCTGTTTTATACGTCAAAGAAACCCATCGTCCTGCCGGTGTATGAGGGCCGTCGCGGCCATCCGGTGATATTTTCCTCATCCTTGTACGACGAATTGCTTCACGCCCCGCTGGAGACCGGAGCGCGAGCGGTCGTGTGGGCACATCCGAGCGCCGTTGAGGAAGTACGGACAAACGAAGAAGGCTGCGTGCTGAATCTGAACGATCCGGAAACCCTCCATAAAGAGCTGGGTGGCGCGTAAACAGGCTCGACGGCTTCTTCTCTCTCTCGCGACTTGGTGGTCAAAGAGAGATACTTCGCAAAAAGATTCTGGGCCGCGTCCTCGCGACTGGCGTTTGGCTCTTTCTTCGGACCTCCTTTCGGCGCGGCGATCTATTGCGCCATCATCTATTTCGTATTCGGGATCATGGTAAGCAGACCGATTGCGGTCCTATGCGGTACGCGCACCTATGGATGTCCGCCAAGCTCCTTTTTTCCGCGACTTCCTACATCCCGGGACATGGTCCCCGGCCGCTTCGTTGCGGGGTTCTCGAGCGCACAGTTTTCTCGCTGGTGTATTGCACGCGGGACCGTCGGCAGGCCGCCACAAATCGACTACGTGCGGACTGACCGGAGAAAACCGCTAAGTTGATTTCTCGACCAGGGCTTTCAACGCGTCGATGGCGAGCTGCGCCCCGTGAAATGTTACCGGCGGCAAGCCGCCGAGAGATATCGAGAGACTTTCAGGCGTCAGGGTGCGGGCTTGGGCGACAGAGCGCCCACAGATTTGCACGGTGAGCAGCGACGCGCAGGCTAT
>WNFO01002842.1_pt1 | contig 16085 bp, 14 predicted proteins | sample 5400251 | NCBI WGS metagenome assembly WNFO01 (sample SAMN13153354, study PRJNA577476) | soil metagenome | isolation source: 100 cm saprolite under Madrone tree | place: USA:California | collected 2016-06-14 | reverse complement strand
TTCGAGCTGGCGGACCGCGGCACGCTGTTTCTCGACGAAGTCGGCGACTTGGGGCCCGAGGCTCAGGCAAAACTGCTGCGCGTGCTCGAGTCCGGCGTGATCGAGCGGCTCGGCGGCGAGAAGCCGGTTACCGTGGACGTGCGGGTGATTGCGGCGACCAACAAGGACCTCGCCAGGGCCTCGCAGCAGGGCCAGTTCCGGGAGGATCTGCTGTTCCGCCTGAACGTGCTACCGATCCACATCCCGCCGCTGCGGGAGCGTCCCGACGACATTCCGCCGTTGGTACTGCACTTCGCCTGGCGGCCGGCGAAGTGCTGTACCGACGACATTCCGCCGTTGGTACAGCACTTCGCCGGCCGCCAGGCGACGCGCCTCGGTCGCTCGGTGCGGTTCGACGCCGGCGCCGTGCAGCTTCTCGCGTCTTACCCGTGGCCCGGCAACGTGCGCGAGCTGGCCAACATCATGGAGCGGCTCGCGATCCTCGCCGCCGGGGATGTCGTGACGGCGGATGACGTCGCGCGCGTGGTGCCCGGCGACGGCGCTGCTCCCGTGCCCGCGCCGAGCGAGGGCTGGAGCGACGTGGCGCTGGCGGAGGCCCTCGACGGCTACGAGCGGACGCTCATCGCGCGCGCGCTGTCGGCGGCGCGAGGCAACGTGGCGGACGCGGCCCGCAAGCTTGCGACGGACCGCGCCAACCTGTATCGCCGGATGCGCCGGCTCGGCCTCGAGCCGCCGCGGAACGTGGCGGGATGACACGACCCGCGGGCCCAGCGCCCGCGTCATCGCTCGCCGCCGTGCTCCGCGTCCTCACCCGGGAGGCGGCACACCCCATGCACCTGTCCTCCGCGCCTCCAACCAGGATGCCCGTTATGCGCGTTCTCGTGCTCGTGGTTCTCTGTGCGCTCGGCCCCGCCGTGGCCGCCGCGCAGGACACCGCCATCGTGATCCAGCCCGAGAGCGCGGGGATCATGGTGCCGCCGCCTGAGCTGCCCCATGCCGTCGCCGAGGACGTGGTGCGTCGTTATAACGCGGCCACGACCACCCGGCTGGTGGGTCGTTCGCACCTGCCCCACGGGAACGAATGGCGCGGCGACGTCGCCGTGCGCAACGGCGTCGTGGTGGTGGCGGGCCGCGTGGAGGGCACGCTGCTCGTGATCAACGGCGACGCGATCCTCGACTCGAGCGCGGTGGTGACCGGCGACGTGATCGTGGTGGGCGGGACGGTGGCGCGCAGCCCGACCGCCGTCATCTCGGGGGACCTGCGCGTGTACACCGCGCCGCTCGCCTACCGCACCAAAGGCGAAGAGATCGCGCTCGCCCCGCCGGACTTGCGCCGCTGGTTCCGGAGGCTGGGGATCGAGAAGTCGTGGGGCACCGCCGACTCGCGGTCGTCGCTCACGCTCGCGACGGGCGGCACGTTCAACCGGGTCGAAGGCCTGCCGGTGGTGTTCGGGCCGCTGTTCGACTGGAAGCTCCATCGGAATCTGCGCCTGCGGATCGACGCGTTGGGGGTGTTCCGCACCGCCGGCGACTTCACCCACAAACGGAGCGACCTGGGGTACCTGCTACGCACCGAGCTGCGCTCGGGCGAGACCCCCGCCTACGGGATCGAGCTCCGCGCCTTCGACGATGTCACGCCCGTGGAAGATTGGGGGCTGCGCGCCGGCGAGGTAGGTTGGTCCGCATTCCTGTTCCAGCGCGACTATCGCGACTACTACCTCAGCAAGGGCGTCGCGGGCCGTGTCTTCGTTCAACCCGAGCGCGCGCTGCGCCTCGACATCGACGTGCGGCACGACGAGCAAACCAGCGTCAGCGCGCGCGATCCGTGGACCGTGTTCCGCAACGACCAGCGCTGGCGCCCCAACCCGCCGATCGACGACGGGCACTACACGACGCTCGCCGGCACGCTCACGTTCGACACCCGCAACGATCGGCGCGACCCCACGGCGGGCTGGTTCCTGAGCGCCCGTTACGAAAACTCGCGCTCGCAGGACGTGACTCCCCAGACCGGCGTACCGGCGGCCGTGCGCGCGCCGATCCCGACGGACGGCTCGTACGCATTTAGCCGCTTGTTCTTCGATTTCCGCCGCTACACCCGCGTGAGCCCGTCGGGCCGCGTCAACCTACGGCTGTTCGCGGGCGGATGGATCGGCGGCGACCCGCTGCCGCTGCAGCAGCGGCTGTCGACGGGGGGACCCGATCCGCTCACGGGCTACGGCTTCCGGCACAGCGCGTGTAACAGCGACATCATCGACCCCGCGTTCGCGGGGACCCAAGTGGCGGCCTGCGATCGCGTAATCCTCGCGCAGGCCGAGTACCGCGGTCACCTCTCGCTGCACTGGTCGTATGGCTCGTCCGCCCCCGAGGACGAAGGCGCGAAGTCGCTCTTCACGCTTCAGGGCCCGGATTTGGTCGTGCTCGCGGACGCGGGACAGGCATGGCTCGTCGGCGGCGGGCCCGGCCGCCTGCCCGCCAATCGGCTGCCGACACTGGGCAGCTGGCTCGCCGATCTGGGTCTCGGCATCGATTGGGGAGGTCTCGGCGTGTACGTGGCGAAAGCGGTGACCGCCGGAGAGCATCTGCGATTCACGCTGCGACTCGATCACCGCTTCTGAGGTGAGGGCGGGCCTCGCATTCCTGGTCTTGATCGGCGCGGTGACGGTCCCTCGGGCCGCCGCGCAGGCGCCCGCGTTGACGGTCATCGTCCAGAGCGGCGTCGCCCGGGTCCAAACGACGGGGCTCCTGGCCGACGGCAAGTTCGTCGGCCTCCTGCGCTCCGGATTCCCGCTGCGGTTACACTACCGCCTCGAGCTGTGGCGCTCCCGCTCCGGCTGGTTCGATCAGTACATCAGCGAAGCGCCGTGGGACGCGGTCGCGCGTCACGATCCGCTCGCCGACGACTTCGTGCTGATCCGTACCGGGGGCCGCGTGACCCGGTACGGCACCCCGGAGGATCTGGAGCGCGCCCTCGACCTGCCGTACCGCGTAAACCTCAAGGTCAAGGGCTCGGGGAATTTCTACTTCCTGTGTCGCCTCGACGTGACCACGCTGAACGACACGGATCTGGAGGAGCTGACTCGCTGGCTCAAGGGAGACGTGACCCCGGCAGTATCGGGCGGCGACCTGGGCGGAGCACTCGCGCGCGGCGCGCAGCGGCTGCTGGTGCGGATCGCCGGCCTCCCGCGGCTCACCCTCGAGGCGCGGTCGGAGACGTTCAACGTCCAAGGGGGGACGAACTAGGAGCCGAACCGCTGGTCGATTGCGCGGCGGATATCACCCAGCGAGCTGCCCTGGGCGGCGAGCCTCGCCGCGAGCGTCGCTTCACCGATGCAGATGTCGCAGTGCGACCCGTGGTCGGACTCGAAGCAGGTGAGTAGCGAGCGATGCCCGGCGTGCTTGGCGCACTCGCAGTAGCAATGGACGCCGTCGAGCATGTGCGGCGCGCCGCGCGCCGCCGCGTACGCATCGGCCGCCCCGGGCGTATGCGGCACCGTGCTGGGCGGCAGGACGCGCTCAGCGGTCACGCCCGGGCGAGGCTCAGGATGCACGACCCGCCCGCTCGCGCGCTGCGTCCCGAGCAACCCCACCACCGCCGCCCCCGCCAGCCCCGCGACGATCCAGGGCAGCTTCGAGGTCACAGCGCCTCGAGGGTCGCCAATACCTCGCCGCCGTAGAACAACCGGATGTACTTGGACTGGATCGAGGTGAGCCGCCGCACCGCCCAGGCGAGGTGTACGAAATGCGGCTCGAACGGCGGCCGCAGCGGGTGCATCCCCGCTTCCTCAGGCAGCAGATTGCCCTTCCGCGTGTTGCAGCTCGAGCACGCCGTAAGGACGTTGCTCCAGCCGTTGGTGCCCCCCCGCGACAGCGGCACCAGATGGTCCCGGGTAAGGCACTCCCGGTGGCGCAGCTCCTGCTGGCTCCGCCCGCAGAACTGGCAGCGGTAGTTGTCGCGAGCGAAGAGGAAGGTGTTGGTCACTTGGCGGCGGAAGCGGCGCGGCACATGCACAAACTTGACGAGCCGAATGACCGCCGGGCGTGGAATCGCCAGGCGCTCGCTCTTCACGACCGGCCCCTCCGCCTCGACGATCTCCGCCTTACGGTCGATCACCAGCCGCAGCGCCCGGCGCACGGGCACCATGGTCAGGGGCTCGAATGAGGCGTTGAGCGCAAGGCAGCGCAAGGGACTCCTTCGGTGAAAAGCGGCCGTCTCGCTCACGGCTTCGAGCCAGACGGCCACGTATGCTACACAACCGGCTAAGGCGAGGCAAGACCTTGGGTTAAGTCCCTCCGCCCTCGGCGAATGCAAGCCGCAATGCCGCAAGCTGCTCCGCCACCGAGCGGCGCGAAGCCCCCCCGGGAGTCGAGCGGCTCTCGACTGAGTCCTCCCACGTTCCCAACTGCGACAACGCCACCGCCAAGGCGGGATGGATCCCCGCCGCCACCGGGCCGGGCACTCGATCGAGCGGCACACCGGAGCGTTCCGCCTCGCGCACCAGCCGGCCCACCAGGCCGTGACTCTCGCGGAACGGTACGCCGGCTTCCACCAGCAAGTCGGCGAGGTCCGTCGCGCGGAGCGAGGCGTCGAGCGCGGCCCGCATCCGCTCGGGGTCGACGGTCAGGGCGGTGATGGCTCCGGTCGCCGCAGGCAGCACCAGCGCCAGGGTGTCGAACCCGTCGAACAGCAGGGCCTTGTCCTCCTGCAGGTCCTTGCTGTAACCCGCCGGGAGACCTTTCAGGGTCGTGAGCAACGCCACCAAGTCGCCCAGCAGCCGGCCCGATTTGGCTCGCGCCAGCTCGAAGATGTCAGGGTTGCGCTTCTGCGGCAGCAAACTCGAGCCGGTACTGAAGTCGTCCGACAGCCGCACGAACCCGAACTCCGCGCTCGTATAGAGCACCAGCTCGGCCGCGAGGCGCGAGAGGTGCGTGCCCACGAGGGTCAACCCGAACAACACTTCGGCGACGAAGTCGCGGTCGCCGGTCGCATCCAGGGCGTTCGCCGAGACCGTGCGAAACCCGAGCGCTTCTTTCAGCAGCACACGGTCGACGGCAAACCCCGATCCCGCGAGCGCCCCGGATCCGAGCGGCAGCTCCGCCACTCTACGGCGGGCGTCCGCCAGGCGCTGACGATCGCGCAGCAGCGGCCACGCGTGCGCGAGCAACACGTACGCCCAGCGCACCGGCTGGGCGCGCTGCCCGTGCGTATACCCGGGCAACAGGATGTCCACGCCGTCCTCGGCGCGCGCCACCAGCGCGCGCCCGAGCGCGGCGAGGTCCGAGTCGAGCTGATCGATCGCGCCGAGCGTCCATAGACGCAGGTCGGTGGCCACCTGGTCGTTGCGCGACCGGCCCGTGTGCAGCTTGCCGGCGACGGTACCCACCTCCGCGTATAGCAGCCGCTCCACGAGAGTGTGTACGTCTTCGTCCGGGGCACCAACCGCGGCACCATCGGCCAACCGCTCCGCCACCCGGTCGAGGCCTTCGAGTAGCAGGTTCTCTTCATCGGGGGTGAGCACTCCCACGCGGCCCAGCGCATGCACCCAGGCCTTACTGGCAGCCACGTCCTGGGGCCAGAGCCGGTGGTCCACCGGCAGGCTGCGATTCAGCGCGTCGAGCGCTTCACTCGGGCCGAGGCTGAAGCGGCCGCCCCACATCTGATGCGCCGCCGCGGGCGGCGCGGGGGTCGGTGCCGGGTCCGGGGGGGGGGTCTCCGTACGCTGGCGCGGCATCAGTCCGCCGCCGCGCCGACTTCTTGGCGGCGCGCCGCCTCGAGGCCGGACCCGATTCGGATCGAGAGGCCGTACAGGTGGATGAAGCCCTCGGCATCCTTCTGATCGTAGACGTTGTCCTTGCCGAAGGTCGCGTACGAGGGCTGGTACAGCGCGTACGGGCTTTCCCGACCCGCGACCGTGAGGCCGCCCTTGAAGAGCTTGAGCCGCACCGCGCCGGTGACCCGTTTCTGGGTGCTCGCGACCGCGGCGTCGAGCGCCTCGCGCTCCGGGGTCCACCAGCGCCCGTCGTACACCAGGTCGGCGTAGCGGAGTGCCAGCTCGTCCTTGAGCCGGAGCGTGCGCCGGTCGAGCACCAGCTGCTCGAGCTCGCGATGCGCCGCATACAGCAGCGTGCCGGCGGGAGTCTCGTACACGCCGCGCGATTTCATCCCGACCAGCCGGTCCTCCACCACATCCGCCCGCCCGACGCCGTGCTCGCCCGCGGTGGCATTCAAGGATTCGAGCAGCTCCACCGGGCTCATCGGAACGTGGTCCACGCTGACGGGCGTCCCCTCCTCGAAGCCGATCTCCACGACCACCGGAAGATCAGGAGCCTCGAGCGGGTCTTTCGTCATGACGAAGATGTGCTCTGGGGGTTCTTTCGAGGGGTCTTCCAGGATGCCGCCTTCATGCGAGCAGTGCCACAGGTTGCGGTCGGTGGAATACGGCTTGTCCACCGTCGCCTGCACCGGCACGCCCTTCGCCTTCACATACGCGATGAGGTCCTCGCGGCTCTTGAACTGCCACTCGCGCCACGGCGCGATCACCTGGAGCTCGGGCGCGAGGGCGGCGTAGGTCAGCTCGAAGCGGACCTGGTCGTTCCCCTTCCCCGTGCAGCCGTGGGCCAGCGCCTGCGCGCCGACCTGCTGCGCGAGCGCGACGTGGTGGGCCGCCATGACCGGCCGTGCCATGGCGGTGCCGAGCAGGTAGGTGCGGGCGTACACGGCGCCGGCCCGGAGCGTGGGGAACACGAAATCGTGCACGAACTCTTCGCGCAGGTCCTGGACGACGCAGTCGACCGCACCGGAGCGCTTGGCCTTCTCGACCAGCCCGGCGAGCTCGCCCGTACCCTGCCCCACGTCGGCGGCGAAACACAGGACGCGAGCGGCGTATTTTTCGCGCAGCCAGGGAACGATCGCCGACGTGTCGAGTCCACCCGAATAGGCGAGTACCACTAACGGCCCCATGTCGCGCTCCCTGTCGATTTATGCAGTAGGATGCATAAACATACAACGGCGGGGTGGCCTGTCAACGCCCGGCCGGCGTCTAGCGGACTCCCGACGTTTGGCTGATTCTTCAGGGCCTCCATGAACCGACGAGACCTGCTCCGCTCCCTCAGCACCGCGATCGCGCTTCCGGCCATCTCGGGGCTCGGGACGGACCAGCTGTTGGGGGTGGGCCGCCGCGCGCACGCGCGCGCCCGCGCCGGCGGCCTCCAGGTGCTCGACCCGCACCAGAGCGCGACGGTCGCTACGATCGCCGACATGATCATCCCGCCGACGGACACGCCCGGGGCGCGCGCCGCGGAGGTCCATCGCTTCGTCGATCTGCTGCTCGCGGAGTGGGCGCCGGATGACGACCGGAAGCAATTCCTCGAGGGTCTGGCCGATGTGGACGCGCGCGCCCGCGCCGTGTCCGCCACGGACTTCCTGAGCGCGACCGAGGCGCAGCGCTCGGCGATCCTGACCGCGCTCGACGCCGAGGCCCAGGAGCGTCGCAAGACAACGCGCGAGGGACCGCCGCCCTTTTTCGACCGCATGAAGTTCTTGACGGTGTTCGGCTACTGCACGTCGGAAATCGGGGCCACCGCCGAGCTGCATTACGAGGTGATCCCGGGCTCGTACAACGGGTGCACCGAGCTCGGCCGCTGGCGCGCGAGCCCCGGGGACTTCTGATGGCCGCGCCCAGCTTCGACGCCATCGTCGTCGGTTCCGGCATCACGGGCGGGTGGGCGGCCAAGGAATTGTGCGAGCGCGGCCTCAAGACGCTCGTGCTCGAGGCCGGAAGACCGATCGATCCGGCGCGCGATTACGTCGAGCACGTGCCGCCGTGGCAGATGAAGTTCCGCGGCTTCGGCGACCGCAAGGCGCTCGAGCACGATCAGTTCATCCAGCGCCACTGCTATGCCTGCAACGAGTACAGCGGCAAGTTCTTCGTGAACGACCGCGACAACCCGTACACCTTCGATTCCGACAAGCCGTTCCACTGGATCCGCGGCCGCCAGGTGGGCGGGAAGTCCATCATGTGGGGCCGGCAGGTGTACCGCTGGAGCGACCTGGACTTCGAGGCGAATGCGCGGGACGGCTTCGGCGTCGACTGGCCGATCCGCTACGCCGACATCGCGCCGTGGTACGACTACGTGGAGGAGTTCGTCGGAATCTCGGGCGAAGCGCTCGGCCTGCCGCAGCTCCCGGACGGCAAGTTCCTGCCGCCCATGGCCCTGAACTGCGCCGAGCAGTACGTCCGGGACGGCGTCGCCAAGCGGTTCGCGCGCGAGCGCATCGTCACGATCGGCCGGGTCGCCATCCTCACCGCACCGCATCGCGGCCGCGCGGCGTGCCATTACTGCGGGCCCTGCGAGCGGGGCTGCATCACACATTCGTACTTCAACAGCATCGGCGTCACGCTCCCGGCGGCCCGCGCGACGGGGCGGCTCACGCTGCGACCGTACAGCGTCGTGCACAGCGTGATCTACGACGAGCGGCGCGGCCGCGCGGCGGGCGTGCGCGTCATCGACGGGCAAACGCGCCAGCCGCTCGAGTTCCGCGCGCGCCTCGTATTCCTGTGCGCCTCGACGCTCGAGTCGACCCGCATCCTCCTGAACTCGAAGAGCACGCGGTTCCCGACCGGACTCGCCAACTCGAGCGGCGAGTTGGGCAAGAACCTCATGGACCACACCATGGGCGGCGGCGCGCGGGGCATGATCCCGGGCATGGAAGACCGCACGACCCATGGGAACCGCCCCAACGGGGTCTACGTTCCGCGATTCCGCAACGTGACGACGCCCCATCCCGACTTCCTGCGCGGCTACGGGTTCCAGGGGGGCGGCGGGCGCGCCGGCTGGGGCCGGGCGGCCGGGGAGCCGGGGTTCGGCGTGGCGCTCAAGCGTGCGCTCCACACGGAGGGGCCGTGGGGCTTCTCGTTGTACGGGTTCGGCGAATGCCTGCCGCGGCCCACCAACTACGCCGAGCTCGACCCTGTCACCGTCGACGCCTGGGGAATCCCCGCGCTGCGGATCCACTGCGTCTGGAGCGACAACGAGCGCAAGCTGCTCAAGGACATGTCGGTCACGGCGGCGGAGATGCTCGAGGCGGCGGGGGCAAAGGACGTGTCGTCGTCCGTGGACGACAATCCGCCGGGCCTCACGATCCACGAGATGGGAACCGCCCGGATGGGGCGCGACCCGAAGACGTCGGTGCTGAACGCCCACAACCAGTGCCACGACGTGAAGAACCTGTTCGTGACGGACGGCGCCTGCATGGCCTCATCGGCGAACCAGAACCCGTCCATCACCTACATGGCCCTGACCGCCCGCGCGGCGGCGTATGCAGTAGAGGCGATGAAGCGGAATGAGCTCTAGGGACTAGGGAGGAAAACCAAGGATGACTAGCCGACGCGACTTCGTTACGGTGCTGGGAGCCGCCGCCCTGGGGCCGATGTTGCAGCCCCTAGCCTCGAGCCCCTATCCCCGAGCCCGCCTCCGGAAGCTCGACCGTATCGGGCTACAGCTGTATACGGTGCGTCACCAGATGGAAAAAGATTTCGACGGGACCATCGCGCGCGTCGCCGCGACCGGGTACCGGGAAGTCGAGTTCGCGGGCTACTTCGGCCGAAACCCGCGCGACGTGCGCGCCCTGCTGGACCACCACGGGCTCGCGGCACCCTCGTCGCACGTCTCGCTCGCCCCAGCCGAGTGGCGTGCGGCGCTCGACGCCGCGCCGGTGGTCGGCCATCGCTTCCTCGTGATCGCCTGGATTCCGCCGGAGCAGCGGCGCACGCTCGACGACTACAAGCGCGCGGCGGAGCGCCTCAACCGCGCCGCCACCGAAGCCAAGGCCGCAGGGCTCCAGTTCGCTTACCACAACCACGACTTCGAATTCCAGCCGCTCGATGGAAAGCTGCCGTACGACGTGCTGCTCGGCGAGACCGATCCTAAGCTGGTCCAGCTGGAGGTGGACCTGTACTGGATCACGAAAGGCGGACAGGATCCGCTGGCGTACTTCGCGCGCTGGCCCGGACGGTTCCCGATGGTGCACGTCAAGGACTCGGCCGGCCCACCGGACCACCGCATGGTGGAGGTCGGTGCGGGGAAGATCGACTTCAAGAAAATCTTCGCGCAGAGCGATCAGGCGGGAATCAAGCACTACTTCGTCGAGCACGACGACGCGGCCGATCCGTTCGCATCGATCCGCGCGAGCTGTGAGTACTTGAAGCAGCTCGAATTCTGATGGACCGGCGAGCGGCGGTCGCGGCGCTGGGAGCCGCGGCGTTGGGTGCTGCCCTTAAGGGCAGCGCATCGCCGGGCCCGCGCTTCAGCGTGGGAAGACTCAAGCAGTCCGTGTCGCGCTGGCCCTATCGCCAGATCCCCTTGCCAGAGTTCGCTCGCGCGGCCGCAGCGATCGGGCTCGCGGCCGTAGACCTGCTGGGCCCCGAGGACTGGGACCCGGTGCGCGAGGCGGGCCTGGTGTGCTCGATGGGCTATCCCACCGCGCGCAACGACTTCATCGCGACAGGTTTCAACCATCGCGCCAACCACCCGATGCTGTTGCGCGAGCTGGAGCAGACGCTTCCCCTCGCCGCGCGCCACGGCGTCCCCAATGTGATCGCGATGTTCGGCAACCGGCGCGGCAAGAGCGATGGCGAGGCGATGGACAACTGTGTGGCGGGACTCAACGCGATCAAGCCGCAGGCGGAAGCGGAGCGCGTCACTATCTGCCTCGAGCTCCTGAACAGCAAGGTGGATCACGCAGACTATCAGGGCGACCGCACCGCGTTCGGAGTCGCCGTGGTCAAGGCGGTGGGCTCGCCGCGCATCAGGCTGCTGTACGACATCTATCACATGCAGATCATGGAAGGCGACATCATCCGCACGATCCGCGAGAACCGGGAGTGGATCGCCCACTTCCACACCGGGGGTGTGCCGGGCCGCCACGAGCTGGATGGCACACAGGAGCTGAACTGGCGCGCGGTGGCAACGGCCATCGCCGACACCGGCTTTACGGGGTTCGTGGCGCACGAGTTCGTCCCGACTCGCGACCCGCTCACCTCGTTACGACAGGCCGTGGAGACCTGCACTGTATGACCGAGCCCCGGGCCCCGAGCCCCCAGTCCCGAGTATACGACGTGTGCATCGTCGGCTCCGGCGCCGGTGGGGGGATGGCGGCCTACGCGCTGACCAAGGCGGGCGCCGACGTCGTAGTGCTGGAGGCCGGCGAGCCCTGGGACAATGCGAAAGACTCGGCGATGCTGACGTGGCCGTACGAGTCGCCGCGCCGCGGCAAGTCCACCAAGGAACGGCCGTTCGGCGAGTTCGACGCCTGCATCGGCGGGTGGGAAATCCCGGGCGAGCCGTATACGCGCGCGCCGGGCACCGAGTTCAGCTGGTGGCGGGCGCGCATGGTCGGCGGCCGGACCAACCACTGGGGGCGCATTTCGCTGCGCTTCGGGCCATACGACTTCAAGCGCAAGAGTCGGGACGGCCTGGGCGACGATTGGCCGATTTCCTACGAGGATGTCGCACCCTACTACGACAAGATCGATCGCCTGATCGGAATCTTTGGGAGCGCGGAGAACCTCCCCAACGAGCCGAACGGGGTGTTTCAGCCGCCCCCACGCCCGCGCTGTCACGAGCTGCTGGTCAAGCAGGCGGCCGACCGTCTGCACGTCACCTGCGTTCCCGCACGGCTCTCGATTCTCACGCGCCCCCTGAACGGCCGGGCGGCGTGCCACTACTGCGGGCAATGCAACCGCGGCTGCAAGGTCAACGCGAACTTCACAGCCACGAACGTGCTGATCGCGCCCGCCCTGGCCACGGGCAAGCTCACGCTCCTGACGAACGCGATGGCGCGCGAGGTGCTGGTGGACGCGAGCGGCCGCGCGACCGGCGTGGCGTACGTCGACAAGGCGACGGGGACCGACCGGCGCGTGCGCGCCAAAGTCGTGGTCCTGGCCGCGAGCGCCCTCGAGACCGCCCGCCTGCTGCTCAACTCAAAGTCATCCCGGTTCCCCAACGGGCTCGCGAACTCGAGCGGCACCGTCGGCAAGTACATCACCGATACCACCGGCACGGACGTCGGGGGGTTCATCCCCAAGATGATGGACCACGTGCCCCACAACCACGACGGCGTGGGCGGCATGCATCTCTACATGCCGTGGTGGCTCGACAACGCGAAGCTCGACTTCCCGCGCGGCTACCACATCGAGGTGTGGGGCGGCCCGCACGTGCCGTCATATGATTTCATGGGCGGGATTCACCGCTACCCCTCGGGCGGCGGCTACGGCAAGCAGCTCAAGGACGACTATCGCCGCTACTACGGCGCCACGATCGGGTTCTCGGGCCGCGGCGAGATGATTCCCAACGACGACAGCTACTGCGAGATCGACCCGCACACGGTAGACCGATGGGGCATCCCCGTCCTGCAATTCCACTGGAAATGGACTGACCACGAATACAAGCAAGTGAAGCACATGCAGGAAACCTTTCGGGCGCTGATCGCGGACATGGGGGGTCAGCCGTCCTCGCCGATGCCGACCGCCGAGCGGGGCTACGGGATCGCCGCCGGCGGCGTCATCATCCACGAGCTGGGCGGGGCGCGTATGGGGGACGACCCGAAGACCTCCGTGACCAACCGGTGGTGCCGGGCGCACGACTGTAAGAACCTGTTCGTGACCGACGGCGGACCGTTCGTGTCGCAGGCGGACAAGAACCCGACATGGACCATCCTCGCCCTCTCGATGCGCACGAGCGACTACATCACGGATCAGATGAAGAAAGGAGCGTTGTGATGAAGCGTCGCGACGCCGTGCAGCTTTTGGCCGTGGCTCCGCTCACCGCGGCGTTCCGGTGGGCGCCGGAATCGGTGCGCGAGGCCTCGGCCCGGGCGCGCGACGCGCTGGCCCGCGGCGCCCCGTACGAGCCCAAACAGTTCACGCCCCACGAGTGGGACACGGTGCGCGTGCTCGTGGACCTGATCATTCCCAAGGACGAGCGTTCGGGAAGCGCCACCGAGGCCGGCGTGCCGGAATTCATGGACCTCATGCTCGGCGACGACCCGGAGCTGCAGACCCCCGTCCGCGGCGGGCTCGCGTGGCTCGACCACGAGTGCGATGACCGCTACGGCAAGACCTTCGGCGCCTGCACCGCGGCGGAGCGGGGCGCCGTGCTGGACGCCGTCGCCTGGCCGGCCAAGGCGAAGCCCGAGCACGCCGCGGGCGTCGAGTTCTTCAACCGGTTCCGCGACCTCACCGCGGCGGGCTTCTTCTCCAGTCGCATGGGCGTGCAGGATCTGCGGTATGTCGGGAACACGTTCGTCTCCGAGTGGAAAGGCTGTCCCCCGGAAGCGCTCGCCAGGCTGGGCGTGTCGTACTAACGAGAACGGATCATGAGCGACAAGCGACTGGGAATCGGGTTCGTGGGAAGCGGATTCAACGCGCGGTTTCACCTGCTCGCGTTCCAGAGCGTGCGGGATGCCGACGTGCTGGGTGTGTGGAGCCCCAACCGCAAACACGCGCAGGACATGGCGGCCGTCGCGCGCAAGCTCGACGTGGGGCAGGCGAAGCCCTACCGCTCGCTGGGAGAGATGGTGGCCGACCCCGCGATCGATGCGCTTTGGGTGTGCGGTCCGAACTTCGCGCGCATCGAGAACTTCGAGGAGATCACGGACACGGTCGCGCGCGGCAAGGGCGAGCTCCGCGGCATCGCGTGCGAGAAACCGCTCGGCCGCAACGTCGCGGAAGCGAAGCGGGTCCTCGAGCTCACGAAGAAGGCCGGGATCGCCCACGGCTATCTCGAGAACCAGGCGTTCGCGCCCGCCGTGGCGCAGGGCCGCGCCATCATCTGGGCGCGCGGCGCCGCACTCACCGGCCGCCCCTATCTGGCCAGGGCCGCGGAGGAGCACAGCGGACCCCACATGCCCTGGTTCTGGCAGGGCAAGCTGCAGGGCGGCGGAGTCCTCAACGACATGATGTGTCACTCCTCACTGGTGGTGCAGCACCTGCTGACGCCGCCCGACGCGCCGCTCGGATCCGTGCGCCCGGCCCGCGTGACGGGGCACATCGCGAGCCTCAAGTGGTCCCGTCCCGCGTACGCGAAAAAATTGCAACAGCAGATGGGGAAGGACGTGGACTACACCAAGGCCCCGTCGGAGGACTTCGCGAGCGTCGTGATCGAGTTCGAGACCGACGACGGCGCCAGCGGGCTCAAGCTCTTCTTCAGCCGCGAGGTGAAAGGCAAAACGGGCGAAGACCTGGTCGAGAAGCAGAACGCCGAGATGGGGCTCATGCCCGTAGTGACGAGCGAGTCCGCGACCTACGGGTACGATGCGGAAGACCGACACTTCGTGCGCGTGTTCCTCGGCCGCGAGACCCCGCAGCTCACGTTCGACGACGGCCTGGAGGTCGTGAAGCTCCTGATGACGGCCTACATGAGCGCCGAGCAGGGGAAGACGCTCGACTTTCCGCCGGCGGGCATCGAGCGGTTCGTGCCGGCGGTGGCGAAGGGAACCTGGAAACCGTGAGGGAAACGCGGAACGCGGAAGTGGGAACGCGGAACAGCGCCGCCACCCTCTGTTCCGCATTCCGCGTTCCACGTTCCGCGTTCATTGCCATCGGAGTTATTCTCCCCGCCACGATGACCGCCCAAAGCTGGCCCGTCCACTCCATGGACCGCCCCCGGCCTCCCGTGGTCGATCCCGGCCCCGAGCGGCCACCGGTGGCGCCGCCCTCCGATGCCGTCGTGCTGTTCGACGGCAAAAATCTCTCGCAATGGCGGTCGCAGGACGGCACACCCGCCAAATGGGTAGTACGTGACGGGTACGTGGAAGTCACCGCCGGCGCCGGCCCGATCATCACGGGGCGCGCTTTTGGGGATATCCAGCTGCATATCGAATGGGCCACGCCCACGCCACCCAGGGGTGAAGGTCAGGATCGTGGCAACAGCGGCGTGTTCCTGATGACACACTACGAGATCCAGGTGCTCGATTCGTACCACAACGAGACCTACGCCGACGGCCAGGCCGGGGCCGTGTATGGACAGACGCCGCCGCTCGTGAACGCCAGCCGACCGTCCGGCCAATGGCAGACCTACGACATCATCTTCCACCGTCCCCGGTTCGCGTCCGATGGTACGGTGCGCGACTCCGCGCGGGTCACGGTGCTGCACAACGGATTGCTGGTGCAGGACAATACGATCATCACCGGCTGGACGGTGCACGCAGCGCGGGCGCGCTACGAGCCGCACCCGGACCAGCTTCCGCTGTTCCTGCAGGACCACGGTCACCCGACCCGTTACCGGGACATCTGGGTCAGAGAGCTGAAGGAGTAAGCATGCCGCCGATGCTCGCGGCGCTGGCGCTGGCTCTCGCGGCCGACTCCACGCCGGCGATCGTTCCGCGCCCCGCGCGCATGACCGTGCAGCCGGGCGCGTTCACGTTGACGGCTGCCACGGCGATCGTGACCGATCGCGCGACCCGCCCGCTGGGGGAGCTGCTGGCGGACTACCTCTTGCCGGCCACCGGATTCCGCCTCTCGGTGCGCACGGGAGGGAGCGTGCCCGCCGGGGCGCCGGCGATCTCGATCCGGCTCGACTCCGCGCTCGCGCGACTGGGCGACGAGGGCTATCGGCTCGACGCCAGCCCGTCTCACGTAGCGATTCGTGCCTACCGGGCCGCGGGGGCGTTTTACGGGATCGAGACGCTCCGCCAGCTCCTCCCGCCCGCGGTCTTCCGGCAGGCCAAGGTGGATGGCATGGCGTGGCGCATCCCCGCCGTCGCGATCGAGGACGTGCCGCGGTTCGCCTGGCGCGGCGTCCACCTGGACGTGGCGCGTCACTTCATGCCGAAAGAGTTCGTGAAGAAGTACATCGACCTCGCGGCGCTCCATAAGCTCAACCGCTTTCACTGGCACCTGACGGACGACCAGGGGTGGCGCCTCGAGATCAAGCAGTACCCGCGGCTCACCCAGGTGGGTGCGTGGCGCCGTGAGACGATCATCGGCCGAAAGGACCAGGACTCGACCACGTGGCGCTTCGACGGCCAGCCCCACGGTGGCTTCTACACGCAGGACGACGTCCGCGAGATCGTCGCCTACGCTCGCGCG
>WNFO01002827.1_pt1 | contig 16087 bp, 19 predicted proteins | sample 5400251 | NCBI WGS metagenome assembly WNFO01 (sample SAMN13153354, study PRJNA577476) | soil metagenome | isolation source: 100 cm saprolite under Madrone tree | place: USA:California | collected 2016-06-14 | reverse complement strand
AAGCTCAATTCGTTAAGGATTCAGCGCTCTACAAGGAGTTCCTTGCCGAGCGTACGGAGATTTTGAAGCACAAGTGGATTGAAAGCGAAAAAGCCGGCAGAGACATCGGCTTTGAGAGAGCCTTGCTTGATTGGATCGTAAAACATCGCTCCAACTGGCGAGAGCGGCGAAGGAAGGAGGCGCGCACCGAAAAGTCCGCCTCCTAATTTTTTTCCTTTAACGCGATCCTGTGAGATCGCCAAGGAAACGCATGAACCAGACAAAACAGAATCCACCAGCCGCCGTCCCCGTCATGGACGCGGAGGCAATTCGTCGCGCGCTTCGACGGATCGCGCACGAGATCACTGAGCGAAATCCCCGGCTTGAAAAGGTTGTCCTTGCGGGAATTCCTTCGCGCGGCGTGGAGATCGCGCGGCGCATCGCCGCCTTCATTCGCGAGATCAAGAACGTTGACATTCAGACCGGCGTCATCGACGTGGCGATGCATCGCGACGACGTGGGGACGCGCCCGGAGTTGCCTGTGGTGCGCGCGTCGGAACTTCCGCTGCCACTAGAAGAACGCACCCTCATCATTGTCGATGACGTTCTTTACACTGGCCGCACCGTGCGCGCCGCCATGGACGCGATCAATTCATTCGGTCGTCCCGCCCGCATTCAGCTTGCCGTCTTAATTGATCGAGGCCATCGGGAGTTGCCCATTCGCCCCGATTACGTCGGCAAGAATTTGCCGACCGGGATGCGCGAACAAATTCAGGTTCGCCTGCAAGAAACCGATAACAAAGCCGACGCGGTCTGGCTGGAAAAACAATGAGCACCGGCTGGACACGCAAAGATCTACTCGGCGTGCGTGAACTTTCCGCAGATGAAATCAATTTTGTTCTCGAAACAGCAGACGCGTTTAAGCAGTTGGGAACGCGCGAGATCAAAAAGGTCCCAGCCCTTCGTGGAAAAACGCTGGTGAACTTCTTTGTGGAACCGAGCACCCGAACGCGCACCTCATTCGAGCTGGCTGCATTTCGCTTGAGCGCCGACGTAATCAATATCTCGGCGACTACATCCAGCCTGACGAAAGGCGAAACGCTAAAGGACACTGCGCAGGACACTGCGCGCAACCTGGAGGCATTACATGCAGATATTCTCGTGCTGCGTCACAGCTCCGCGGGCGCGCCGCAGTTTTTGGCCAGCCGGCTGAAGGCGAGCGTGATCAATGCCGGCGACGGCGCGCACGAGCATCCGACGCAAGCGCTTCTCGATCTTTACACGATCCGCGAGCGGAGAGGAAAAATCGCCGGGCTGCACGTGGCGATCATCGGCGACATTTTATTCAGCCGTGTTGCTCGCTCGAATATTTTCGGCCTTCTCAAGCTCGGCGCGCATGTGACGCTGGTCGGCCCCAGCACGCTCGTGCCACGCGAATTCGAAAAGCTCGGTGTCGAAGTTTCGTACCAGATCGATGACGTGCTGCCGAAGGCTGATGTCGTGAATCTCCTGCGGATTCAACACGAACGTCAGCGCAGAGAATATTTTCCCGGGATCCGTGAATATATCCGGCTATTCGGCCTGACGAAAGAACGCGCAAAACGTTTGAAACCCGATTGCCTAATCATGCATCCCGGCCCGATCAACCGCGGGGTCGAGATCGACAGTGAAGTCGCCGACGGATTGCAAAGCGTGATTCTCGATCAAGTCACCAACGGTCTCGCCGTTCGCATGGCTGTTCTCTATTTGTGTGGAGGAATTGTGACGTGAGCGCAACCATCATTCGCAACGGTCGAGTGATCGATCCCGCAAACAAGCGCGATGAAATCGCCGATCTTTACATCGCCGACGGGAAGATCGTCGGTTCCAAATCCGAAATCCGAAATCCGAAATCCGAAATTGAAGAGATTGACGCGAAAGGACTGATCGTTGCGCCCGGTTTGATCGACATGCACGTGCATCTGCGCGAACCGGGCTTCGCTCATAAGGAAACGATTGAGTCGGGCGCGCGCGCGGCGGCAGCCGGGGGATTTACAACGGTGGTTTGCATGCCGAACACTTCGCCGGCTGCGGACAATCCCAGCACCATCGCGTGGATCAAAGACCGCGCGGCGGCGGTTGCGTGCGTGAATGTTTTGCCTACCGGCGCAATCTCGAAAAATCTCGCGGGCGAAGAACTGGCACCGATCGGCTCACTTATGCAGGCGGGCGTGGTGGCCATTACTGACGACGGACATTGTGTTCAAAATCACGAGGTGATGCGGCGCGCGGTCGAGTATGCGCGTATGGTTGGTGTGCCCGTGCTCGATCATTGTCAGGATTACAACTTGGTCGGCAACGGCGTCGTGCACGAAGGCTACTGGAGCATACTGCTCGGATTACCCGGCTGGCCCGCGGCAGGCGAGGAAGCGATGGTGATGCGCAACATTTTGCTAGCGGAACTTTGCGATCATCATATTCATTGCCAGCACGTCACGACCGCCGGCGGCGTCCGGTTGCTACATGAAGCGCGGTCGCGCGGCGTAAAAATCAGCGGCGAAGTTTGCCCGCATCACATCGCGTTGACTGATGAAGCGATCCAAAATTTTGATACGGACTACAAAATGAATCCGCCACTACGATCGCAGGCAGATGTGGATGCGCTGCTGGAAGGAATCGCCGATGGCACATTGTCGATCTTGTGTTCCGATCACGCGCCGCATGCCGATTTCGAAAAGGAAGTGGAATTCGATGCGGCGCCGTTTGGCGTCGTGGGGCTGGAAACGGAAGTCGGATTATTCATCGATCTGCTAGTGCATAAACATCGCAAGATCGACATCGCCCGACTGATCGGGATGTACACAGTCGAGCCGGCTCGGCTGTTGAAGATCAACGCCGGCACGTTATCAGTCGGCGCGTGCGCCGATGTTACGCTGGTTGATCCAGAATTGGAATGGACCGTTAAAGTCGATCAGTTTCAATCGGCGTCGCGCAATTCACCGTTCAACGGCTGGAAACTGAGGGGCCGCGCGGTGCGGACAATCGTCGGCGGAAAGACTGTGTGGAAATTGTAGGGGCGTTTGATTCGCTCGCGCCCGCTTGCTCCGCCTTCGGGCCTTCCGTCCATCTCGCTCAGCTCCCGCTGGCTCGATTCTGTGAAACGCCGAAAATTAGATCGGCGTCTGATACAGACGCCCCACAGAGTTATCCCGCTGCGTATCCGCCGTGGATGTAGTTTTCCAGATGCGCAATAGCTGCGCTCTGGCACGAAATGACGTGCTTGACCAAGTCCCCGATCGAGATCACACCCACAACTTTGTCGCTCTCGACCACGGGCAGATGGCGAATGTGTTTGTCGGTCATCAAGCGCAGACATGTTTCTACCGGCTCACGCGGATGCGTAACGGTTACATTGGTTGACATAATCTCAGCCACTTTCGTTTCTCGCGATCGTTTCCCGCGCAACATCACTTTGCGCGTGTAATCGCGTTCTGAAATAATCCCCACCAGCCGCTCCTGATCCATGACGAGCAGTGCACCGACATTCTTCGCGTCCATCATTTCGACCGCTTGAAGAACAGTCGCGTCAGGTGAAATCGAGAAAACCTCCTCGCTCTTCTGATTCAGAATCGATCGGATCGTACCACTCACGTCCATAACTGAGAGATTCACGATAGGCTCACACCGGCCTGCGATGCAAAACAATTCTGGTTGCGCCAGCCGCCGCAGAAAAATTCCGCTATGGTGGCGACGTTGCGACGCCTGCACCCGCATAGCTCCGCGGAGCGAGTTTCGGCGGACGTTTTCCATTAACGATCGCGCCCGCCACCGCGATGTACGAAAGCTCTTGCCGGTCCATTGCGCAACGCAACATCAATCCGCCACGGCTCATGTCGCCACGGCCAATAAACTCCGATGGGAATCGCAGCCGATTGCGAAAACTCGCCAGTAAAACATCCACATACTTGCCCGTGGCAATGCTGCCGAGAAGAATGACCTCACTTTCGAGTGGTAGCTTCTTTGCCAGACACTGCGCGTCTCGTTCCAGCGGCAGTCGATAACGCGAGTCGTCCTCGTCAATGTCGACCGTGGCAAATTCACGTAGATCATCGAGATGAATTCGCGTTCTTGCATCGACAAGGCCGCGCGTGGGCGTAATGACAAAGACACCTGGAGTTCCTCGCGCCGGCCGCGCAAACGCTGTTGCGTACGCAATCTTTCCGCGAAAGTAGAGGTCGCTCAGAAACGTAAACACCTCCGCGATTGCCGCGCCGTTTTTGCCCCGCAGTTTTCGCGCGAGTTCGAATTCCGCCCGATCGCTCAGAATCATTCGCGCTCGTTGACCTCCGGCGTAAGCGGGTGACAGAAGGAAAATGCGATGAACAGTTTTGTTCTTCATAGTTGCGTTTCTAGCGACGAAATTAAAACATTTTCTGCAGCGGTTGGTGTCGTGTACCCGATCGCCTCGGTTTGATACTGCACATTTCGAATCTTTAGCCAAATATGGCCGGAAACTTGCATGACACACATATACCTCAGTCGCGCACCGTCACGAAATTGGTGGCCACGGCATTACCGTTTCTCGTTCTTGCCGCACCATCCTTTTGGCTAATGTTCGCTGTGCCGCCACTCTGGCGCGACGTGGATGGGTATAACCAGACGGTCTTGCCGCCCGGGATGGTCACGATTTTGCTGCACGGTCCACTGTATTGCACTCTCAGCCGCGTTCCTCTTTGGTTTGGTTATCTAGTCAGCGGAGCGGGGCCGCCGGTTTCGCTCAGCCATTTCATCAAGCACTCACAGCTCACAGACGCCGGCGTGTTCGGCCTACTGTTCTTACAGCACGCCTCTTTATGGTGCGGCGCTCTTTACTTAATCTACGCAGTTGCGAGAACTCTACTCGCGCGCCTCTTTCTTGCCCTTTTATTCGCCAGCCACCCTGTATTCTACAGCTTTGCCCATTCTGTCGGTTCCGAAGCGCTGAGCATGATCGTCACCTTACTGTTGGCCGGGAGCGGCGTACGGCTTATGCTTCGTTACCCGGAGATCACAGCACGCGATTGGGTCATCTTCACTGCATTGCTTTCCTGCAGCGTCCTAACGCGTCACATTAACTCCGTCCTCGCCGCGGTTTTGCCGATTACGATCGTTGCGCTCATGCTTGAGGGCCGGTTGCGCGCCTTCGCTTCAGAAGGAAAAGCAATTCCCGTTGTGAACTTCAGGCTTTCGAAAGCAGCGCAAGTATGGTTAATGTCGATCGCAGCTGGTCTGATTGGGCTGCTCTGCGCGACCAGCTTAACGCATCTGCTTTGCTGGCGTGCACACACGCCGTGGCGTTCAACCTTCGGCTATACGTTCCTGTGGCGGCTGAACTTTCTCGAGACAATGCAGCCCACGGCGCGTCAGACGCTCCTCACTAGCATGGCGTCAAAATGCAAACTGCCTGAATCTCGCCAGCTGCTCGGCGTGCTTGATACTTGGATTGATCGAAACAGACACTGGGACCCGTCGGCCTTTATTCGAGAAGCCCGCTCCATTTTGCCCAACTCCGAAATGAAATTTCACAGTGAGATGTTCGATGGAGTTCTGAATGAAATCGCACATGGCTTCCTTTATCCGCCGCCTGCACCTCTTCGATCCATCGCCCTAGCTGACTTCTCAAAGGCAGTGGGTCTCCATGAAAGTGATATTGTACAGTCCCTTTTTGTGACCACAGATTATTTTTTCTTCCATCGCGACAAAATGCCGCAGTGCTCACAGCTCAAAACTTTTCGCCAGCCGCGCGACCGATTGATCGAGGCGCGGGAGCTGTCTTATTTTCGCTGGTGGAACCTGCTTTCTTTTCGCGCCTTGGGTATCCTCGGGCTTGTCCTTTTGCTGTGGGCTGTCGTCGTGGACTACAAACACGGCGGACGAAACACACCAGTCATTCTTTTTGCCGCGTGCTTGTCCATTGTTGGAATCGTTATGGTGCTGCTGAACTGCTTTTTTGCACAACTTCAGCCGCGCTTTGTTTTACCTATGATGGAACTTTTACTGGTTTCAATAATGATTCTCCTTGGTTTGATTTTTAGTGGCTACAAATCATCCCCAGGATGAGTTACGTCGGAGGTAAGCTTTCCGATTTTGATTGCGCTTTTGTCGGCTTTTTAAAGCTGTGTATGACTCAGGAGATTTGGCAGCAAAAGTCGGGCTTGGTTTTTTGGCGTGGCAAAGATAGCGAACCGAATCGGATTGAGGCCTTAACAGCCGGCATAAGCATGTAAGGGAAAAATCCGGCGTCCAATCCGGTGGTTCATTCGTTGCGATTTTCCAATCCACAAGCGACTGGTGCAAGCAGGGCGGTAATTCGCGCTTCGTGATCGATGAACCCGAACCTGCTCCGTGTTCCTCTCTTGCTTTTTGAGTCTAGGACGGAAATAATGCGACGTGCATCTGGCATGGCCATTCAAATCTAGCATCGGGGAGGATCGCAATGGAGAAGAGCATCACTGCTCCAACGGCGATGCGTCCCCGGATTTCCTGTGCGTGGGCGCGCAAAAAGCCGGAACGACGTGGCTTTACCGGCAACTCGATCCCCATCCGGACTTCTGGATGCCACCATTCAAAGAACTGCACTACCTCGATCAGTTAAATAGAACCAGGCGATTCCATGCTCCGCGGTGTCGCGACCAATGTGACAGTTCCTTTGTTGAGAAGATGAAAGGCCTGAGTGGCCAATCTTATTTTGATTTCGACGAGTACGGCCGGTTGTTCCAGCACAAAGGGATGCGTGTTTCCGGCGATATTTCTCCGGCGTATTCCACCTTAAACGATGAGATCATTGAGCGAGTTGTTAATCACTTTCCGAATTTAAAAGTCATCTTTCTGGCTCGCGATCCGGTCGAGAGAGCCTGGTCGCAATTATCGATGGGAGTGCGGATGGGGATGATCAATCGGTTTGATGCCACCGAGCCCGACGAAGTCATTCGCAATTTGCTGAATCCGGGAGTGCTGGTGCGATCGTATCCGAGCAAGATCGTCGCGCGCTGGAAGCGCTACGTCCGTCCGGAGCTTTTTCGCGTGTATTTCTTCGATGATCTCAAGGAAAATCCCGCGGAGCTGCGGCGGGCGATCCTGCTTTTTCTGGGCGGCGATCCGAATAAGCCAAGCGGCCGCTTGAAGCCCACCGATAACAATGACGCCGGCAGGGACAAACTTCGGCTGACGGCTAAAGTGCGCGCGCGTATCGCTAAGTTTTTTGAACAGGAACTGAAAGCCTGCGCGAAGGAACTCGGCGGACCTGCGCGGCATTGGCCCGCACGATATGGGTTTTCAATTTTTTGTGCGTTCTGGCAGTTGGTAGATTATCTCGATCTTTTTGTCTGGTTTGATCTGGACTGCCTGATACTGTAGTCGGTGACCCCGGCCGACACGAACCATCCGCAAATTAACCGCGGTCAGTGACCGTGGCTACAGCTTTGGCCTTGGCCCGCACCCGATTCGCCTGAAGTTCGGCAAGGTGTTTTTCCGACCAGCGGCAAAGTGTATGCAACGGCTCGATCAAGGTCCGACCCAGTCTCGTCAGTGAGTATTCTACCTTCGGCGGCACGACAGGATGAACGGTGCGTTGCACCAAGCCGTCCCGCTCGAGGCTGCGCAAAGTTTGGGTGAGCATCTTTTGCGAAATGCCTCCGATCTCGCGCTGCAGCGCAGCGTAACGCATCGTCCCGCGCGCGAGGATCTGGATGATCAGAGCGGTCCATTTATCGGCAATTCGATCAAGCACAAGCCGGGATGGGCATTGCGGTTCCAGGACCGAAGGAGGAGCGGACGTTTTAGACATGCCTTCTTCTTCTAATCCAAGCACCAACGGAGCGCAACATTCCAAATCGCCTGTATAGCCTATATTAGGTGTAGTTGACGAATGGATTGGTCAGCTCGAATTTTTAGGGTATGAGGACGAATTTCGAACCGGGCGCGCGATTGGAATTCTTATTAAGCGAAGCAAACTCGGCGCGCCCCTTACATAACGAGACAGCAGCAGCCGTTGACGCAAGCCTTTTAGACGAATACTCGCGGGCCGTGGTGAATGCCGTTGAGCGTGTCGCGCCTTCCGTCGTGAACATCGAAGTCCAACAACGGAGCAAAAACCAGCCGAGTGGCATCGCCGGAAACGGCTCAGGATTTGTGATTACGCCCGACGGTTTCGTTTTGACCAATAGCCATGTCGTCCACGGAGCAACTCGCATTGTGGTGAATCTTTCGGGTGGACACGATTACCCCGCCCAGCTAATTGGCGATGATCCAGAAACCGATCTGGCAGTAATCCGGATCGATGCACCGCAATTGGTTCACGTGCGCCTGGCCGATTCTGAAACCTTGCGGGTGGGTCAGCTGGCGATCGCGATCGGAAATCCGTTCGGCTTTCAGGCGAGCGTGACCGCGGGCGTGATTAGCGCGCTCGGGCGCTCGATGTATTCGCAATCGGGCCGATTGATCGACAACATCATTCAGACCGACGCGGCGCTGAATCCGGGTAACTCCGGCGGACCGCTCGTTAACTCCGCGGGGGAAGTGATCGGCGTGAACACGGCAATGATCCGCCCGGCGCAAGGCATCTGCTTTGCCATTGCGAGCAACACAGCCAGGCTCGTTGCCGGTTGGCTGATTCGCGACGGAAAAATCCGGCGCAGCTACATTGGTGTGGCTGGTCAAAATGTGGCGCTGCATCGGCGCGTAGTCCGATTTTACAGTTTGCCACTCGAAACCGGCGTCCTTGTTGTCTCACTCGAGAAGAACAGTCCCGCGGAGCGTGCTGGTTTACGAGCGGGTGACCTGATAGTCGCGTTTGATGGTCAGCCCATCGGGAGCGTGCACGATCTGCACAAGGTCCTGGTCGGCGAACAAATCGGCGTCAGCGCCAGCCTCACGGTTATTCGCCACACCGAGAAATTGGAGTTGCCCATCCTGCCGGCTGAATCCCGCGGATAGAGCCTCGACTCTATCGGCAGGTATGCCGCTTGTCTGCGATTTCGAACGCTTTGCAGCCGATACGGCCGCCTCTACAGTCAAACGAATTTCCTATGAAAATTTTAGTCATTGGCAGCGGCGGCCGCGAACACGCGCTTGCATGGAAACTGCGGCAATCTCCCCACGCGGGGCGTATTTTCTGCACACCGGGAAACGCGGGCACTGCCGAAGTTGGCGAGAATGTCGCGATTCCCGCCAGCGATTTGGAGGCGCTCGTTCGGTTCGCCAAGGAGAATCGTGTCGATTTAACGGTAGTCGGTCCAGACGATCCGCTTGCCGCAGGAATTGTCGATTTGTTTGCGGCTGAAAAATTGCGTGCATTTGGTCCGACGAAATCGGCCGCCCGCATCGAAGCGTCCAAAATTTTCGCAAAAGAACTGATGCGCGCACAGAAAATTCCCACAGCGGAAGCGAGCATATTTTCCGAGAGCAGCGAAGCGCTTCGTTACTGTGAGCGAGCGCAATTTCCCGTGGTGATCAAAGCGGACGGCCTTGCGCTCGGCAAAGGGGTAATCGTTGCGACTGATGCTGCCACAGCACGATCGACCATCGATGAGATGATGAATCAACGTCGCTTCGGCGACGCAGGCCGGTGCATCGTGATCGAGGAACTTTTGCACGGGACGGAATGCTCGTTGCATGCGCTGGTAGACGGAAAGAATTATCTTCTGCTGGAGTCGGCGCGCGACCACAAGCGCGCGTTGGACGGCGACCAGGGGCCGAACACGGGCGGGATGGGCGCCTTCAGTCCTGCCAATAATTGGAACAGCAAATTGCAAGCTCAGTTCGAGGCGGAAATTATGCAGCCGCTGCTGCGCGGTCTCCTGCAAGAGGGAATCAAGTTTCGCGGACTTCTTTATCCTGGCTTGATGATAACCAGCGAAGGCCCGCGTGTGTTGGAATTTAACTGTCGTTTCGGCGACCCAGAGACGCAGGCGCTGTTGCCACGGATGAAATCGGATCTATTGCCGGTATTGGAAGCGACGATTGATGGAAAGATCGACACCTGCGCAATTGAATGGGATACACGCGCCGCGGTCACGGTCGTGCTGGCGTCTGCCGGGTACCCTGGTAAATACGAAACTGGAAAATCGATTTCGGGACTCGATGACGCAGCAAAGCTCGGAGATGTCCAGATCTTCCATGCCGGAACTAGATACGAGGCTGGGGAAATCAAGACTGCGGGAGGCCGTGTTCTTGCAGTCACTGCGCTTGGGTCAACTATTGAAGAGGCGCGCGAACGCGTATACGACGCCGTCTCCCGGATTCATTTCGAGAACTGTCAGTACAGGCGCGACATTGCTCTGGGTGCTGTTGCGGATAACATCGAACAATTATCGTGATCTCTCGATTTTTTCAGGCCACGCTTACCATCTTCGTCTTGGTTGCGAATCTCGACGCGCAATCGCCGATGCCGAGGTTACCTGCACAAACGCCATCGGGCACGTCATCACAGGTCCCGTCGAAATCGCCGGCGTTGCCAGGAGCCTCGCCATCGACCACTCCCACTACAGAAGACCTGGTCAATTCGCTAGGCCCGGCCGATCTACAGGCGGTCATCACGCTACTGAAAAGTAATTTCGTAAATCTGGACGCAATCACTGACACGGAGTTGAATCGGGCAACTGTTCAGGGCCTGATGGTGCGGCTGCCGCGCGGTGTATTGCTTTTGCCCGGCAAGGAGAACACGCCAGCCGCACCGCCAAGCGCCTTTTACAGCGAGATTATCGCAGGACACATCGCGTACTTGCGCCTCGGGTCGTTGAACAGCGCCAACCTTCAGGCCTTAGACAAGAGCCTCAGCACTTTCGCGGCGAAAAAGGTGAATGCCGTCGTTGTCGATCTTCGTGCCAGTGGGGCGACAAGCGATTTAGGGTTGGCCGCGGACTTCGCAAAGCGGTTTTGTCCCAGAGGCAAAACCATATTTACCTTGCGCAAACCCGCGGGACGTCAGGACCGCATATTTAATTCTGATCGTGATCCGGCATTTCGCGGCTTGGTCATGGTGCTCGCCGATGGCGACACGGCCGGAGCAGCAGAAGCGATCGCCGCTGCACTGCGGTTTCATGGCAAGGCGCTGGTTATCGGACAACCGACCGCCGGTCGCGCGGCCGAGTACTCCGATTTGCCCTTGCCGAACGGCAAAGTTCTGCGTCTGGCCGTTGCTGAAATGATTTCGTCCGACGGACGCTCATTGTTTACGGAAGCAGTAAAGCCAGATTTGCCTATCGAGATGTCACTGGCAGACAAGCGTCAGATTTTTCAATTAAGCGGCGAGAAAGGAATGGCTCCGTTTCTTTACGAAGCAGGTCGGCCGCATATGAATGAAGCGGCGCTGTTGGCCGGAACCAATCCTGAGGTGGAAGCAGCAGAAGCAGCGCAGCAGCGCCGCGGCCGAGTGCCGGAAAAGCCTCCGCCGCACGATCCAGTCTTGCAACGCGCTCTGGACGTAGTGACGTCGCTCGAGGTTTATCAAAGCCGCTAAGGCGGACTGCTTCGTCGACGAACTCGGCTTGCATTAGGTTGTTTTGTCATCCCGAGCCTTGTCTTCATTGAGCGAACTGTAGTATTCTGCGAGCTCGCTGAGAATGACAGGGATGTGACACCGCTCGAAGAACGCATCGGTTACAAATTCCGCAATTCGCTGTTGCTAGCAGAAGCACTGACGCACCCCAGCCTGGGCCATGAGGCGCAACGTTATCATTTTGATTATCAGCGCTTGGAGTTTTTGGGCGATGCTGTTCTCCAGCTCGTTATTACCGAATATCTGTTTCGCAATTTTCGAATCGAAGCCGAAGGACAACTAACAAAATTGCGTTCGCGGCTGGTTTCTCGCGAAGCATTGAGGATGCATGCCGCAGCGCTCGATCTTGGACGTTACATTTTGATGGGGCGTGGCGAAGAATCCAGTGGTGGCCGGGAGCGAACCTCTACATTGGCCGACACCTTCGAAGCGCTCATCGGCGCTCTTTATCTCGACGGCGGTCTCGAAGTAGCCAAAAACTTCATTTTGACGCAGACTCGCGCCGATCTCGAGGAACTGGCGGAAAAGCCAGTCGACATTAATCCGAAAGGCGATCTTCAGGAGTTACTACAAAGCATTTCGCCGCAGAGCCCGGTATATGAATTGATTTCGCAGAGTGGACCTGAACATGAAAAGACGTTTGTCTCGCAGGTCGTTTGGGAGGGAGTTGTTCTTGGCCAGGGTAGCGGCCGCAACAAAAAACAGGCCGAAACTGCAGCTGCAATCGAAGCGATGCAGTTGAGACGCTGGGAGAAGAAGCTGTAGTCTCGATTTATCTAAATGACTCTGCGACCGCAATCATCGATCACAGCTAAAAATGCCTAAGCGCATCGATTGGTTCGCCAGAACGGGATGTCCATTGGAAATGGTGCGCGATGGACTCGCTCACAAACTTCTTGGCCCGCCTGATCGCCTCTTCCAGCCGTAAGCCGGAGGCGAGCCCAGCGGTGATCGCTGCTGAGTAGGCGCAGCCGGTGCCGTGCGTTGCGACACCGCGGACAAACGGCGCCGAGAACTCGACAACCTTTCCATCGACAAAGAGGAGATCGACAGCGTGTTCGCCTGCAATATGACCGCCTTTGAGAAGGATTGCAGTTCCAAATTCTCGCTCTAGTCCTTTTCCGGCACGACGTATTGACTGTCGATCTTTGATTTTCGTTCCAAACAATCGCTCTGCTTCATCGACATTTGGTGTAATCAAGCTGGCGAGTGGAAACAATTCCTTCTCGTAAGCCTCGATCGCTGACGGCTCGAGAAGGGGGTCGCCGCTGGTGGCAACGATGACCGGATCTATTACAAGGGGAATGCGCGGCGCAGGGCTTCTGTGGATGCGCTGTATTGTCTTGGCCACGGCGGAAATGATCTGTGCGGAGCAAAGCAGGCCAGTCTTGATCGCGCCGATCTGGAAATTTTTAATGAGCACTTCGATTTGTTCGCGAACAATTCGCGCGCTGACCGGCTCAATCCGCGAAACTTTACCGGGAATTTCCGCGACGATGCAGGTCACCGCAGTTAATCCATAAACACCGAGAGCGGAGAAGGTTTTCAGGTCAGCCTGCACGCCAGCGCCGGCACTGCTGTCCGACCCTGCAATGGTGAGCGCGATGGGAACAGTAGCGGCGCTTTGTGAGCGCCGTCTGCCTTGCTTGCGCATGGGATTCGGCGGTCAGAGACCGCCGCTACAGGTTTACGCGCCGTCGTTTCCGATGGCTTCCACTGGGCAGCCTTCCATCGCTTCTTTACAGAGTCCCTCTTCCTCCGGCGTCTCTGGCTGTTTATAGACATAGGAATGGCCGCCGTCATCGTTCCGCTTGAAATTGGCCGGCGCGGTTTCACGGCACAAATCGCAGTCGATGCATTGATCATCGACGTAGAATTTGCCCGGTACGTTTTCGGCGTATTTGTTTGCGGCGTCGGCCATGGTTTTTGCCCTAAAAGTGAAGCGGAACGTTAGGAAGAAACGCTCCCAAGGCAATCAATTTGGCTGCTGATCAGCCGGCGCGCAACTCTCACAGGGCGTTGCCGCGTTAAATCGTTGAAACGCCAAGCTGGAACGCCCACTATCACTCGATTCATTTCTAGGTCATTTACCCAATCTGCCGACTCCGCGAATAACGGTTTAACGCCCCAAAACACTTTGCCTGATGAAAAAACAAGCTGCCAAAAGTCTGCGAGTTTTTGCCATAGAACTGGCGGTGTACGCGGTTTTGGTGATTTGCTATTTCTTTCTGGTTCTTCATCTCCTCGGCGATTGGCTGTACCGGCTCGAAACGCAACATCGCTATATTTATGCCGGGGTCGCCATTTCGCTCATCGCTGGTCAAGCTGTTGTTCTCGACGCAGTGACGACCGTTTTGTTTCGCTTGCTGCGCGGCCGCTGGAGATAACCGGATGTTTTTCCCAATCTCCGACACGCACATCAACCCGATTTATCTGGTTGTTGTCGGCTTTATCATTGGAATTTTCGGGGGCTTCTTTGGCGTGGGCGGAAGTTTCATCGCCGGCCCTGCACTGCGCTTGATGGGAGTGGATTGGAATTACGCTGTTGGAACAGATCTGGCGCACATTGTCGGCAAGTCGATCGTAGCGGCGAAACAGCACCGCGCGCTTGGCAATGTCGATCTCAAACTGGGCTCGATCATGGCATTCGGGACAATCGGTGGCGCGGAATGCGGCGCGCAGTTGATTCAGGCGCTAAAGCGCACTGGTCACGTGAACACAGTAGTGAGCTATGTCGCGATCCTTGTTTATACTGGCATCGCGGCATTCATGCTCTGGGAGAGCCAAAAAACGCTGAGGACAGACAAAAGACAATCGCGTGTGGCGGTCAAAGGCGCCGAGTCAAAAAAAGACCGCTCTGCATTCAGTCCTGTTACCCGAAGTATTCAACGGCTGAAAGTCTGGCCTATGATCACACTGCCCACTTCAGGTATAAAAATTTCACTCTGGACCATCCTTCTCGTCGCCTTTGTTGGGGGCTTGTTCAGCGGGTTTCTTGGCGGCGGCGCCGGTTACATTCGGATGCCGTCGATGGTATATGTGCTCGGGGTTCCCACACACCTTGCCGTGGGAACCGATCTTTTCGAAATCGTCATTTCCGCCAGTTATGGAACGATTACTCACGCGATCAAAGGAAACGTAGATATTCTGATCGCGCTGGTCATGCACACCGGCGCAGTTATTGGCGCGCAGATTGGTGTAGTCGCTACACAATATTTCACGGGACCGAAAATTCGGCTCGCCTTTGTCCCGTTGCCATTGATCGGCGCAGCTATCGTCATTTACACGCTCATGACCGGTCACAAACTCTAGCAATGAAAATCTTGATTTGCAGCGACGGAACGTCGTCAGCTGAAACGGCGATCCACCTCGGAGGATTATTGGGGGTACGACTGAAGGCCCAAACTGCGCTCCTTGGCATCGCGGAAACATCTCGTGACGAGCATCCGTTGCGCGAAGCGCTTCACAAGCAGGCCGGATCGCTCCAGGGCCTGGGCATATCGCCGGATATCATCGTGCAATCTGGCGAGCCGGTGCGGCAGATCGTCGATCAAACGTCGAAGACGAGCTACGACTTGGTAGTCATCGGTGCCCGCTGGATTGGAGCAACCGGGCATTACTGGCGCTCGGAGAAGACCTACGAACTCATCAAGGCCATTCAGCCTCCGGTTCTCGTGGCCATTGGTGAATCCAAACATCTGAAGCGTTTTCTGGTTTGCACGGGCGGAAAGGAATTCATCGAGCAAGCGGTGCAATTCACCGGCAAGCTGGCCGCTGCCGTGAACGCTTCAGTCACATTGCTGCACGTCATGGCTGAGCCGCCAGCGATGTACGCCGATCTTGTGCGCTTGGAAGAGAATGTCGGAGAACTTGAACGGCTCGGTGTCCCCGCCGCCGTGCGTCTTCGGCACGGGATTGTGATTGATCAGGTTTTCGAAGAAGCGCGCGAGGGCGATTACGATTTGATCGTGACGGGCACATCGCAGGCGCGGGGACTGCTTCGGCACTACATCATGGGCGATTTAACCCGCAGCATTCTGAATCAGGCTAATGTTCCAGTGCTCGTCGCGCGCGCCGGCCCGCCCAAAGTGGGCAGGACTCTCTGGAGAGCTCTCAAGGGAATATTTGGCGGGCGCTAACAAGTGCCCTGGGTGGGAAATTCCGGGTAAGCGCGGTCTAATTCCTTCTGAATGGAAGCACCCGGACGACCAACTCTGCGCAGTTCGCGGGTACGACGCTGGCTCGGTCATCTTTTCCGTGAATGGACCGTTGAAAGCTGGCGACCAATTGCTCCAGCCTTTGCCAAGCCCGAGCCTCGAAACTGGAGCGACGCAGCGGTCACGCTCGCGTGGCTTGGTCACGCGACAGTGCTCATCAATTTTTTCGGCATCAAAATTCTCACTGATCCGGTGCTCTTCCCGCGCATCGGGATTCGCCTGCCAGGGCTCACTATCGGTCCAAAACGATTGACCGCACCGGCGCTTCAATTTCAGGAGCTGCCCAAGATCGATCTTATCGTTCTTTCGCATGCGCACTTCGATCATTTCGATCTTCGAACGCTGCGTTGTTTCGACGAAAGCACGACTGTAATCA
>WNFO01004145.1_pt1 | contig 16088 bp, 15 predicted proteins | sample 5400251 | NCBI WGS metagenome assembly WNFO01 (sample SAMN13153354, study PRJNA577476) | soil metagenome | isolation source: 100 cm saprolite under Madrone tree | place: USA:California | collected 2016-06-14 | reverse complement strand
AGCATCAGCGAGCCTCTCCACTCTTTCCGTCCAGCTTAAACCGGAGGTTTACTTCATCTACCTTCGTTGATTCCTTTCCCCCCAACCCTTATCCCTTCTCCCCTTCCAACTAGTCAACCTGGCGGTGACCCTGCTTACCCATAAGCCAACTTGGGATTTCCCTACAATGGAACGTGAGTGCTGGGTACACTCAGATCCCACTAGCACCATTGACGATCTGACTCCCCATTCTCATACAGCCAGGGACGAGCGCCTCAGCAACCACTCCCTCCACATTGCTGCACCTGATTACTCCTCCCTAAAGCAGGTCTCCATTGAAGAGCCCGAATTTCTCCGGACGGAGTCGCCCATGTCCTCCCCTCAGTCTGAGTCTGTCACAAAGTCTCCCGAGACGATGCCAGAGTCTGGGAGCAACCGTGCACTGTCGCCCAGCGTGGAAGCTGAGGCCACACCTTCACCTGACGTCGGCCTGCGTCGAGCTGCGGTGAGCGGCAGTAGGAGTACCGGTACTGAGAGGGAGAAGCGGAAGCGGTCTCGTGTTACGCCAGATCAACTCGTTCATCTAGAACGATTTTTCAGCATGGACAGGAGTCCAACGGCGACGCGAAGAAGAGAGATCAGTGAGCTGCTCGGCATGCAGGAGCGTCAGACTCAGATCTGGTTCCAAAATAGGTGAGCCATCCTTGCTCTGCCGTCAGCGTACCCTTCATTGAATCGATCGTCGTGGTGGCATAGGCGCGCAAAGGCAAAGCTGCTCAATGGGAAAGGAAAGGGGAGAACGGACTCCGCTCCACCCACAGTGTCACCAGACTTGCTTCCTGGTTACGATGCAGACTTGCACAGTCTTATCCACGAGAACGAGCGTGAGTTCATTCATACTCAGCCGCAGCGGGGGAGAGGTACTGAAGATCCGCTGAACAACGTATAGCCGTTACAATTATACCCTGCACAGACCTCACCATTGGAACGTGGCGTCGAATGGCTTCGCAGATCAGTAAACACGACCTTGTCGCGTACGTCTGCGAGTCGCGAAGCTGTCTTATCTGGTTCATACATTCCTCGGGCTATGGCTTCAAAATGGAGATACCCTTCGGCATCATTGTCGATACAGAATTTGTTAATGCGACGCCTGGCTCTGGTCTCGCTTCTTTCTTCCTTTCTCAACCCCCGCTTTTCTATCTCGAGGACATAGTGCAAGATCCCTCCAGGGGTGCCTCTATGCGCTCCTGGAAGCGGTGTGCGGACTGGACTGAGGGTATGCAGGCCTCGAAAATTCTCCGCCACGACCTGGTCGGCTCTGCCGTGCAGCTTGCGTACATCCTTAGAAATTTTCAGGCTACCCCCGGCTCGGATATACGCTTGCGTTGTCCTCCCTACGTGCGGCCAGACCTTTCCTCGGCACATTCTATGGATCACAATGCTGTGACTCTGCCTCCCAGTCTCACGGGCAAATCCCAAGGTTACCGTCCACCGTTCGGTGGGGTCGGTCTTGAGACCGGGCAAGATAGCCTGGCACCCGAGGCACCAAAACAACGGTACAACTATCCTAGCATGTATGTGCCGCTCAGCGCACCATCGGATACCAGCACATTTGGCGACAATTTAGGAAATTCTCCTCGTTCCCACCTCACTCTTCCGGATTGCACATCGGACTCTTCACCACCAAGCGCATATTCAACTTTTCCTCTCTCAGCTGCTTCGTCTTCATCTAGCTATTCCACAGTATCCCTATACCCCATCGAAGTCCCGGTCCAACGGCCCCAGTCCCACCTTGGTAACTATGGCCATGTGTCCACCTCTGGGCAATCGCCGTACATCGGACAGGGCCAAGGTTTTTCTATACCCGCACCGCCTGCATCTGCGCCCCCATCTCACTCTCATTTCGAACTTGCGCCGACACCTCCCCAGTCATCATTTGCCCAGCAACCACAATTCCCGCCACACCAGCCGGCCCAGATGTTTAAACCGCCGGCCATGCCAGTGCCGCTCCCCTTTGGCAACAGCTTTGATTCCAGCGGTCAACACGGTGAATGAACTTTAGGACACGTGGTACTTGGGGGTCTGCGATCAGGTGCCCTGCACGACTCGGATTTTGTTGTCTTAATGTATTGTTTCGTTTTCTTGTCGCCTACCTTTTTTACTACGATACTTAATGAGGGTATCTACATATACCATCGGTTTTGCAGCATTGTCCAGAACAATTACATTCCTACATTAATTCCGATTTCTCAGCACACTTCTCACAACGCTTGTATCCCTTCGACCTTACTTATCCATGAGTCAGCAGAATTACTAGGAACTAGGAACTGTTTTACTGTTTTACCGGTACCACCACCATCACTTGTCTTATGTTTCAGCCTCGTTGGCCGTCGGCGGTCGAGTTTTTTTTTTGTGGGCGCACATCTTGATCGAAAAAATGATGAAGGAATCGACTCTCAGCAAATCTCCATTTGGATATCCCCCCTACTACAAAAAAAATTCGTGTACCGAAAGAACCAAAGATCGGCACCCTGACCAATTCGCTCGCTTAGACACTATGCGACGCAAACTGAGAAGCGTCAGTGTTCTGTGTACCGTAACAGCAAGCATGTTCTGCGCTTTAGCGGGATCCAGCCGCTCAAAGCTGTCCTTCCAAGCGTTCTTTGGCTAGCCGCGCTGTGTAAGTCCGGCTGACGATATTGACTAGTGCGATTGATCTGTCAGTTTTTAAAGTTGAATGGGTAGAAGGAATGTTTGCCACAGGGGCATCTCTTAACTTACAGGCTTCCATGTAGCGGTCGAAGCAGCGAGAAAGACAAGTCTGTGAGAAGAAAAAAACGACAGGGCGAAAAAAAAATAGGAAGCAGCGGTTTTAGCCCTGAAGGGAACTCCATGCCAAAAATACATCCGCACCTCTTCTGAGCTAGAAAGAGAGGTGGATGGTTTGGTCACACACTTTGCATAGCACTTGTCGTTTGTTTTCTGTGTGTTGGAAGGGCGCAAACGCCACATATGTTTGGCACGGCAATGATACGCGGGAATAGGAAGAATAACCACGAACGTTGATGAGTTCCTGAGCGTTCGCAAGGGCAAGCTCATTGCGAACGGAGGACATGACCGCGTCCTTGCGTGCCTTGAGATCTGCATCACCATGTGGGATATATGGGTTATCACTGCGTTTCCCTCTCCAGAGCAGAAAACTGCGCGACACGGCGGGGAAAAATGTGCGAGAAAAACTGATCAAATTTACCTTTGGGAGGAGAAGAAGAATCGGCCGAAGTTGAGCTGCTGACGCCAAATATGGACGACATTGCTGTTGTTGCCGAGCTCTAAGAAAAAGAAAAGGGAGAGAGCAGCACTGATCGTTCGGTGCAACCGTGACTGGGCCTGCGAACTGCTAATGTTTGTCCGCGCCACAACACGTGATTGTGATCGGGGATGGCGGGCCGGGATACCATATGAGAAAATCTAGGAGGAATAGAGAGTGAGCCTTCTGACAGTGCAACCCGCGGGGTTGTATCCATCCTTGTTGCTCTCTACCTTCGGTGCTGCGGAGGTGACAGAGCAACTCAGTTATCATGGGTGCTAGTGAATCTAGATCACAGCAGGAAGCCGACAACGACGGGATCACCCCCCAGGATGATTACTACACGATCCTCGAGGTAGACGAGAACGCGACTGCCGACGAGATCAGGGTGAGTTTCTCGCCATTACAGCACGATGGCGAGCACCTTTTTTTTTTCTGGTCGCTTTTTTGTGCCGTAATGGAGGATGATGATTTGTTTGTTGCCGGCCGCGTCTCTGAAAAAGTGATCATCGTAACAGCGTTCGTTCCGACGTCTCGCACTCATTCACCATCCCGACAAGAACCACGATGACCAGGAAGGCGCGACGCGACGCTTCGCTGCGTTACAGCAAGCGTATGAGGTACGCGCTGTCGTATCATTTTACATGCCCAAAGTATATGGCAATGATGGGGTTACATCCCCGTTCGTCCAAAATCCAACGCAACTTTTTGACAGGTCCTGAGCGACGAGCAGGCGAGCATACACCGATAATGTTTCATCTTGTTTTTATCATGTCTGCCATGTCGTCAGGAGCGTTCCTGGTATGACTCGCATCGATCGGCTCTAGTCCCAGAGCCAGACGCTGAGACGGTCGTCAATGACATCAAGAAGGGCACTGCTCCTTCGCGTGCGCGTGATCGTGGTCTCACTGTTCGCCACATCCAGGCCTTCTTGAACCCTTCCATATGGACGGGCTTCGGAGATGAGGAAAACGTGCGGCTATTGGATACTCTTAAACTAGAAGACACACACGCCTGATCTCCCATCCACAGAACTTCTTCACCGTCTACCGGAATCTGTTCGACCGGCTCGCGAGCGATGAACTTCACTATACCGAGGCAGAATTTCCGTCGTTCGGCTATACGACATGGAGCTGGGCCGCGCTGTCCAGGGAGCGGCCCTCCGAGGCAGCGCGGTTGTTCTACAACTTCTGGCTCAATTTTGCCACGGCCAAGGATTTTACTTGGTTTGACCAGTGGAACATCTCAGAGGCACCCGACCGCCATGTACGCAGGTAGGTAGGCAAGTCGTTCACGATTTGCTCTCTGCCTTTCTCACGCGACACGAGTCCAGGTTGATGGAGAAGGACAACAAAAAGGCCAGGGAAGCCGCACGCAAGGAATACAACGAAACAATCAGGGTATGTAACGACGATTGACCTACCAGTCACGTTTTAGTAACCGAACTCGGTAGACTCTCGTGATGTTCGTGCGTAAGCGCGATCCGCGATACAAGGCATACATTGCACGCCAGGCCCAGCCCTCGGGGCAAGCTTCCCCTACCCCGGCCTCGGGGTCTGTGACCCCGAGGAAGACTGCGCTGAAATCTACCTTCGTTGCACAGGACTGGCAGAAAGTTGCCGAGACAAGCGACGCCACGGCAGACCTAGAATGGGCCCGCGCGGAAGGTGCCGAAGATGAAGAATGGGAGTGCATCGCTTGCAACAAAACTTTTAGAAGTGAAGCCGCGTGGAACAGCCACGAGAGGAGCAAGAAGCATCTTCGGGCCGTGGAACAGTTGAAACGCGAAATGCAAGATGAGGAACAAGAATTGGAACTAGGACAGAGCTATGATGAACTTACTGATGCGGATGTGAAGGTTCATCGGAGTGATAATGAAGTGGGTCAAGGTACAGCGGGCGCCAATGCAACAGTCGATTCCTCTGGAGATAGTGATTCCCCAAAGGCAACCCCTGACCGCGGGTCGTCTGGGACTACACCCAAAGAAGTAGAGAATGTTAAAATAGAAGGCAAAGATTTCTCTTCTTCGCCTCCTGACAGACAACAGCAGTGGACTGACAAAAAGGCCCGCACCCCATCACCACCATCACTGACGCCTCTTCCGATCCATAAATCGTCCCAGAAAGGACGCGCACGCGCCGCACGGGGTTCTTCTCCTTGTCAACAAGCAGGTGGTGACCTTAAATCTTCCGAGGAGAATCCACATCATGCGGGGCACGAAGATGATGAAGTACCAGAGGAGGACGCCGGCGGCGCGGCAAACTCCACAAAAGGGGAGCCATTATCAAAACGGGAGAAGCGCAGAGCCCGTGAGGCGGCGAAGAAAGGTCGCGAAAGTGAAGCCAAGAGCGTCAGAGCGGTGAGTTTTTTGGCTTTAGCTTCATCACAATTCAATTCGTGTGCCCCTTGAATACTGTACTTCCCCGTATCGGGCATTTGTCTCTAGGGTGGAACCATCCCCATTCGGTTCTTATTCCCCCATGCGCTTGAATATCAACTTATCGTCTCGAACCACAGTGCAACTTTTGCGGTGAGGCGTTTGAAAGCAGGACAAAGCTGTTCGAACACATCAACCGCGAGGGCCATCCATTGGCAGATCCACGTGCTGGTCATACGGCAGAGCAAAAGGGAAAGAAGGCGAAGCAGCCGGGGTGACATAATGTATTATTCTCGTAAGTGGGAACAAACCACGCGTTCATACGATAGGTGGGACAGCGTTAGAGATGCAAGCCTATGTCATACCATAAACAGTCGTATCAAATGGTCTGCTTGATGGAGATACACGCGGTGTTCGCACCGAACTTCGAACCGATGGAAGCGAGCGAAATTTGATCGCAAGAAAAAGACAGGTGATGCGGTGACGAAAAGCCTGTGTCAAGTCACCCCATCAGCTGCGACACGTCATCTGGGGGATACTTCGTCTGTGAGAATGTCAGGATACTAGGAAGTAAAGGAAATCATAGATCAACATTTCAAGAAACTTGCAACTGCGCCAAGGCGAAGTGTACCTACCCAACCATGGTGACCCCAATAGGCCAAGGGGCATTGCCGATCGACAGACGGAGATACGCATCGTTGGCTCGCTGGTATTGACGTTTTTGCATATAGTGTACGATCTCTGCCAAACGGGGCAGCATGACATCCGGGAGGGACTACGGTTACTGGTGTCAGACACGGTAGGGAGAACAAAATTCCGAACCGAGGGAGACACACCCTCGATCGTATTAACTTGAAGAGGGGCTTGAGGTACTGTGCGGACTGCACTTGCGTTGCAGCGGCTAGCTTGCCTTGATGCGTTCTCTTCACGTGCTCTGAGGGTCACATCAACGGGTGGATGAAGGACATACCGAGTGAAGCTCTTACCGGGACGCTCATCCAAGCTCTCGCCCCATTCCTTAAGCATCCTCTTGAGGGCATAATAGATGACAGGGTACAGCTTGTCCGGGTCAGTCTTGATAAGTGCCAAGTCAAGCACCGCAATCTCGCCCTCGCCAGAAGCAGATTCATGCTTTTTCTTGCCCTTGTCCTCGTCACCAGCCGTCGAGTTGGCATTCCGGTCCCTCATTAACCGTTCCGCGCTCTCGACATCCTCCAACGCCTTCCGGAAATCGTTCTGCCCGCCCACCCGCTCGTGTCCTTTCTCCTCGATGAGCTCCAACGCGCGCAAACGGAGACGCCGGTCCTTGTCGGATTCGCCGAACAGCCGGATAGGCTGGCCTTTGGCGCGCAGACGGCGGATGGTTTCTTCGTTGGAGATGTTGAAGGCAATGCTAGTATTTGGAGGAGGTATGCTACCCAACGGACCACCCTCCGGAGCTGGAGAGGCACTGGCACTGGGTAACGAGGGCGCCAAAGATGTAGAACGACTGGTTTCGGTATTCTGAGCTCCAGCGACGTCTCAATATCCTTTTGAGTTATACTTTCAGAGGGGAGTGATGGTACGCACCTTGGACTGCGCTGCTTTCTGAGCTTGCGCTTGTACCTCCGCCTCCGCCTTTTTGGCAGCCTCCTCGCGCGCTTTTCGTTCTTCCTCTTCCTTCATCCGCTCTATGTCACCTCTTCTCATGTATTTCGTGGGTCGTGGTAGTGCATTGTCGAGAGCTTTGCGTTTGGAGACGATTTCTGCTTTGAGGGAGTCCATGATGGTATGGTTGTGCTGTGTGTGGAGAAAGATTACCTAAGATTCGTCCCAAGTTTGTTTGGACCGTTTTATTACGAGTTGCGTCCTTCAACACCATCACAATGTCCGACGCAGACGCTGCTCAGAGGTGCGCCTGAAGCAGAAAGTTGCATTTCGAAAGAAAATGCCTAATGCATGTTTCTGTGCAGCAAATTCGTTCTTCAGACCGCTGGGTTTGATGGTACGTGGCTGGGTCACATCTCTTCGTTTTACTTGGTCCACTGACTGCTCTGCTGTCCAGCCCGCTTCCCTTACACCAACCAGACAAGGCACTGGTAAGCCGGGCACTTTCTGAAAAATTCAACTCCCTCCTGATCCAGCAACGCAAAGTTTCCAAAATTACACGGATTACTTCAAATGTATTACAGCCAAGGGCGAAGATTTTGCACCGTGCAAGCAATTCAAGCGTGCCTACCACTCGCTTTGTCCCAGTACGTTTTCTTTTCACAAATGTCTTCTCTAAAGTTCTGTGTTAATCTCAACACCACTAGATTCATGGGTATGCTATACCTCTTGTCACTGCCTACTCCTGATTTAACTGGCACTTCTATTTGCAGATCGAAAAGTGGGACGAGCAGAGGGAAAATAACACCTTCCCGGCATCTCTAGAGCCTTGAGCTGTTGTGTCCCTTTAATAAGAATCGTAGAGAACTTGTCTCTAAATACAAGTGAACCTTTCATTTATCCCTACTGGCGAATATTTTCACCCAATTACATTGGGCACAATATCTACCCTCGAACACTATGCTGCGGGTGGTTGGTGGCAAGTTATCTTCAGATTATCAAGACGTGGTTCAACTGAAGCGTTTGATGCTTACTCCACGTCATTCGAGGCCTGATGCGCCCGAGTCCGAGTCCGTAGCGGAGGTGCGCTCTTCCTAATACAGACGCACAGTGCTCCGACTCTCACATTCTTGGTTCACATTGGTGTACATGCGATCCCCTTAGTAGACATTGTACGCCCTAGCAGTACCGCATAAGCGTTCAACAGCGATTTCTCTGGTGACGGAGAGGCCAAGCTTCTCGGCTACTTGGCGTCCACGAGGTGCAGCCTTTTGTGATACCGAGTGACATTCAGTCTATAGAGCGGAATACTCATGTCTGCAAGTAAGTGGAGGACAGGGCTGGTGGAGATCCGTGTTGTTTGTTACGCCAGTAGGCCGTCGTTTCTTATTATAGCGACAGCCTGCCAGCACAACAGTTGTGTCGCCTGGCTGCACGGTGATGTTCAAAGGCTCGAAGGTCAGAGCGGTGCCACCAATGATGACTGTGATCCTGAGACATGGAGGACGGAGGAGTCGATACAGTAGAGTCGAATCGAATCAATGTGATCTTAGCACCGTCAACGTCGGCCCGGTAAGACAACCGTGGTTAGCGGTCCCCAGTTTTCTCTCCTACCAGCTGCTCAGAGCGCGGGTGCGACCAAACCAATGGCGGGTATCAATTTCAACTCATGGACCGAAAATGCCACCCGCCTGGGTATGCGAATACAAGAAACTTTGGCGGAGCGCACCAAAGACCTCTCTTCCTTGACTAGTAGTGGGGCAGGCTACTACGATACAGGCGAGGACAAGGCAAAGAATATCAAAGCACAGTTGGACTCGAGCAGTGAACGTGAAAAGTTGGAGGCGATGAAGCGTCTCATCGCCGTGAGTGTTTCTTCCACCCGCATATTCTCTGCGCGTTACCCAGTCAGAGTGTACTAGATGATTTCCAAAGGCCGTAACGTCTCGGAATACTTCGCACAAGTGGTCAAGAATGTCGCATCACCAAGCTTGGAAGTTCGCAAACTTGTGTACATATATCTCCTGCGTTATGCAGAAGCGGAGCCCGACCTCGCATTACTCTCCATCAATACATTCCAACGTGACCTCGCAGACAGTTCTCCGCTGATACGCGCGATGGCTTTGCGGGTCTTATCCGGCATCCGTGTACCGACAATTGCGAGCTTGGTTGTGTTGGCGATCAAGAAATGTGCTGCTGACACGAGTCCGTACGTACGCAAAGCGGCGGCTCTGTCCATACCGAAGTGTTACAGGTGGGTCACCTGCTGCGGGGTCGTATTCTCAGAGGAAGGGTGACAAATGTTTACAACAGCCTAGACGAGTCTCAACTCCCATCTCTTATCGAGATATTATCTACCTTACTGCGCGATCGCTCACCGTTATCCATTGGCAGTGTCGCCACTGCTTTTGAAACAGTCTGCCCTACGCGATTAGACCTCCTGCATACACACTATCGGCGCCTTTGCCGCGTAATCGTCGACGTAGACGAATGGGGTCAAGTAAACCTCCTTGAGCTTCTGATCCGCTACGCGAGGACGATGCTACCGCGTCCGACTGTATCGCACAACAGCCCCGGGGAAGAAAAGGAAGATTTCGATCCGGACCTCGAACTACTGCTAGCGTCGGCCGAACCACTATTTCAATCGCGAAACCCCGCTGTGAGTAAACGAGATACCTCGTTCCTATGAGAATGAATCTTGATGATTCTCAGGTCGTGATGTCAGTGGCTCGCGGATTTTATTATCTGGCTCTGCCGTCACAGCATCACAAGATAGTCCATCCACTACTCCGACTTCTGGCGACGTCGCTAGAGGTGGAACGTGTAGTCTTGGCCTACATTCTTTCTATTTCGCACACCGCTTCAGTACGTTTTGTGCGATTCCACGCATATCTGAATTATTGAGTGATCGTAGCATTTGTTCTCCCCACACTATACCCGATTTATTGTTCGGTCCGATGACAGCACACAAGTAAAGGGTATCAAAAGCCGCCTGTTGCGGAAGTTTGTCACCGCCGACAATTGTCAAGCCCTGTTGCGCGAGTTTATCGTTCGTTTTCATTTTTTATCCTCCGATGATACAAGCCACCCGACCCACTTTGCCTACGTTTCTAGGATTACACGGATGATGTGGATGAAACACTGGTAGCTGGGACGATACAGGGGATCGGGCATATTGCCCGCATGCTCCCCGAATCGACTGCTCAATGTTTGAATGCGTTAATGTCATGTATTAAAAGTCCGCATGGTAAACCACCCTTTTTTATACGCATTCACTTCCTTTGATGACGCCTAATTGCTTCCGTTAGATTGTGTCGTAGCAAATGCCGTCGTCGAACTAAAATCCCTCGTTCAGACTCAGATGCAAGACGCAACCCATGCAGGCCCATCGTCGACGCCACTGACGATCGTCGAGCGCCTTGCATATCGTATCGATGAGATACGGCACGCCCAGGCTCGAGCGTGTATAGTGTGGCTCGTCGGACAGTATGCCGCGGACGACTCGCCCAACGCTGTAGTAGAGGGGGTAGTGCCCTGGGCACCGGATGTGCTCCGCAAGATCGCAAAGTCATTTCGCGATGAGGTACGTAGGCAAACCTTGCACTTCCGATCAACTGAGTTCGCTCACACTTTCTTCCTCTCTTCTTGCTCTTCCATTATTTCTCTCCTGGCACGACATCGTTCTTTTTTTCTTCTCTTTCATTTTTTGTCCTTCTGGTTCAGACCCTGCCTGTCAAACTACAAGCTGTCACGCTAGCCGCGAAGCTTCTCGTCCTATCGCCTGCACACGGAACACTAACACAATTGGCCATATACGTGTTTTCCCTCGCGCGCTATGACCGCAACTATGATGTGCGCGATCGTGGCCGCATGCTCCAGCAACTACTCGTAGGCGTAGTGCCGACTGTAGCCACGACGGACGCCAAGGACGTCGGCGGCGTTGTGCTCCGCCGCGCACAGGTACGCATTGTATTATTCGAAGGCAAGGCGATTGCGTCACTGTCACCCTCCCACGCGGCGGCGGCTCACGAACATGACGCCGCGCGACGGGGGCATGATAACGATCTCGGTACGCTGGGGCTCGTCCTTGGGCGGGACGTGTTGCACGCGCGTCTATTGCCCGACTGGCTCGAACACGGCGTCGAGTCGAGTCTCCGTTATGTACCTGAGGCGACGCTGCCCTCGACGTCAACGGCAGCCGTTACTGCTATCGGCCATGTTGCGCCGTCGACGTCGCGTGCTGGAACTGGCCTCGGCTCTGGCGGGCATTCGACGCCGATTGTTATTCTTACCCCTGCTGGATCCTCTGGGGTGCCGTCACCTGCTGGGAGCGTGCCGAATAAAGCTGGGTGGACCGATGTGGATGCTTTCTATGCGAGCGAAAGCGAAGAAGAGCAAGAGGAGGAGAGCGAGGAGGAAGAAGAGGAGTCGGAGGAGGGTGAGGAGGACGAAGAGGACGAAGATGGGGATGAGGATGAGGAAGAAGAGAGGGGAAAGTCAGGGGTTGAAAGTAGTCGACAGTCGGGGAAGGAAGAGCATGATGTTCGAGAGCTAGGTCTGCGGGTTTCAGACGAAGAGGATAGTACGGGCAGCGACGTGGAAGGGGACAGTAGCCAGATAGTTCCTGTCAGTGTTCGATGATGGCCCATCTGTATTGTTCCTTGAGCTTGATTTGAGGGTCAAAACGTTCAAATTTCATCGTCGAGCGATACGTATCGTCGTAGGAAGGCGGCACATCCGAGGCCAGGGACGGGAACCACGAGCGAACCGTTCATAACACTAGATGGAAATAATCATATCGTATAGCAAAACTCGCTCAGTACTCGTACACAGATGGTAGTTGGTGGCCCCTGGGACGACACTGCCCAGAAGAAGGCATATGAGAAAACACCGGCGGCGATCCACGGGATGATCAAGGGGTTGATGTTTGATATTGGCACAAATGCTGGAGGCAACTCGTAGTACATTGGCTACAGAGGGAAAGCAGGAAAAGTAGGGGGATTCAACCCCATCCATAGTCAGCTCTGGCTTGATTTATTAATAACACATTAGATACGCATGTCGAAAACGTGGTAATAGTGACCTCGCACGCTACCAGAGTCCCTCATTGCCATAATGCGCATCAGGAAACCGCTCGAGTAGCGCGAAGGAGGGGGCGCGTAGCAGTCAAAAACGTGAGCATGGTGGTGGAAAGTAGGAAAAGATGCACATGTTCTTTCTTTCGGGAGATCTCTTCATTCCATCCACGAAAGCAGCGATCGGCTTCGGGCACCTCCCGGACCTTCACTTATGATCGACCCGACGTAACTCGGGATGGAAAGTTGGCCCACCTGCAACTCGGTATCGGTGACTGACTGACTCGCAGCAGCGAGAGATGCGGGCGTAGGCTGTGTGTCCTATGAAGTCCGCGATAATAATAAAAATATTGGTCCATATCGTCCTTGTCGATGTCGTGAACGCGGCCATCAGCGACCATGATCTGTGTGGCGTGGCGTGGCTAAGCAGAGGAACAGGTTATAATTAGTTTCAGGCTTCTACGGAGAGTGTTCTCGGTCGTCAGTGGGAAGCGTGCAGGTGAGGGATTGTTGTGAGAGGTAGATCCATGGCAAATAGAGGAACGTGAAGGGCTGAGGTCTCCGTCATCAGTTTATGTGAGAGCTTGCGGCAAGAATGATACTACTAGAAGTATGCTCGCATGACAAACTCTATCTTATCAACATTATTTTTAAGATACAGTACTTTGGCTTCAAATATGAACTTACTGCATTAAAAGATACTTCTTGGAAATGCTTGAAATCCTTGTAAGACAGACTACAGAAAGGTAATCAAGTTACAGTAGCCTCTAAGCCACTCACAAGTATCATAAGTTCATCACCAAGTTTCTTAGTACTGTGACAGTAAGGCACTAGTAGGGAATTGACATAGCTTACTTGACTTGCAGAATCTTTACTTATAGACAACTTGTGGATGTCTGCAAGTCCAGTAAGTTCACATTAAAGCAGGTGCAAGTAGAGTGTCATTTTGCTGATGCTACATACAGTACATTGGCCTAGCTATCCTTAGGCACCTACTGTATGTTATTTTGTTTTATAACTGATTCATTATAGTCAGCTTAACCTTTTGTCTTTAAGTTGTGCATGAGTAGGGTAATTGACAGGAAGAGATATGTCAGGGCTGGGAGTGTAGCGATGTCGCTTGCATTTTGTTGGTGCATTCGGAGCCCCCACTTACACCCACGTATCACGCATTAAGTTCATCGTGTGCCTGGGCTATCCGTATAGTTGTGGTTGAGTATGTAAAGCACACTCACTCAGGCTCCAACCCGCTGCTGCGGCAGAGAGATGCAAGTTGCGGTGATTGGCTGAGGTCATACATTTCGCCTACCTACACCCATCCCGTTACATTACTATAACAACATCACTACAATATAAATTCGGCATGACCACCTCAAGTATCAATGCCAATTCAGCAAAATTTTTAGGGAAGTTGACGGGTTACGGGAGAACCCTGAGACAATGGGGTGTGCATACGTTATTGAATTCTTGCATTATCCTGTGCGGCGTTCGTTAGGACCAAAACGGCCAGGTAACCCAGGGTGATAATCAGGCGGCTGAAGTTGATATCGGCACAGACGCTGGAGCCAACTTGTAATATAATGGCTATAGGGAGAAATACGGAGGGGTCGTACATAATCAGCCTCTGGCTTCGTCTTTCGCAACAGCCCATCAGGCACGTACCGTGTCGAAGACGTGGTAATAGTGACCCCGCACGCCACCGGAGTCCTCATTTCCATGATATGCATCAGGGAACCACTTGAGGAGGAGGGGCGGGGCGACGAAGGAGAGAGCATGAGCGAACAAGTCCGATGATGGAGAGTAGGATAAAGGCGCACATGTTCTCCCGGGAGATCATCCTTCGACGCACGCTGGTATCGATAGGCCTCGGACATTTCCTCGTCACCTATGGTCGACCCGACGTAATTCGGTATGGCGAACTGGCCGACCTGCAATTCCGTATCCGTGACTGAGCCACGAGAGATGCGGGCGTAGGCCGTCCTATGGAGTCCGCGATAGAAAATATACTCGCACCAGCGGTCCATATCATCCTTGTTGATGTCGTGAACGCGGCCATCAGTGACCATAATCTCGTATGGCGCGGCTGAGAAAGCACATTAGATATTGCGAAGGGGGGGCTTTTGGTCGTCAGTGGGAAGCGTGCAAGTACTCACGACGTTTGGCATGGGGATCTGTTACTACGTATCCGAGGAAAATGAGTGGGTCTGGGTACGTGGAGGACATGATTCGCGCAAGTTCGGTGGCTTGTAGTTCTCGGTCGAGCGGTGTCTCCTCTTGAGTCAGATAAGCCAGATAAGAGAGATAACGTTCATGGGTTCAGTCTATGAACTTACCCTGTCCATTATGCGCAACGATCACGGTCACATTTACTCCGTAAGCATCAATCACAGCTTCAATAGCCGGCGCAAGCTCTCCGTCTGGTGAAGGTAAGAGGTGGTGCCTAGATTTAAGGATAGGGAACTACGCGCAGCGATCATCAGTTGGAATGTCTCATCTGAGAGGGAAAGCGCGGACCTTCGATAAGAGCACGCAGCCCCAGGTGTGCTTGTTGGGTCCTGGTCCAATGTCCACGTACTGTATCACCGATAAGCAATATTAGGAATGGGGACACCATTGGTACGTACATAGCCTAAATCTTCTACAGCCACCCGAGCCCTGAAAGAGTCAGCTTAGCGATTAACGCTGTTAAAGAGTCCTCTATTATCACCCACAGATCTCTGCTTCCAAATACCAGTCGCTTGATGTACGGAACTCGTCAGAACAGACAAAGCTATAAGTGACCCTCGACTCACGTGTAGATCCGTTTCGAGCAGACCGACCACGTCGAGGTCCATATCGCGGAACAAGTCTCGCATACTATGCTGGCTATCTCGCCCCGCATTGTCAATACCAAAGTGAACAGCCCATATTCCGGCGTTCAAGATCCTTGCGCGCGCATGTGCAGGTGCTGGGGTGGGTACCAACTGCGCAGATCTTCTGAGCGGACCTATGAGTGCAACGACGGCAATAAGAGCAAGTGTAGTGCGAATGTAATGACGAGCCAAGTGCGGAATAGGTGACAGCGAGGCAGGAGAGGAGACGGAGAAAGAGCGCCAGTTGAAGAAAGGTGCGAGGAGAGTGAGCTGTGCAACTAGCACCCTGATAGTAGAAACAGAGTGCCCTCAGTTATCCGTTACAGAGCGGAAAGCAGTTTGAAAGAGAACCAACTTACAAGTCCGTGCGCTCACGGAAGCTCATGGCGCCTGGGACGAACGCATACGCAACGGTGAACGTCCCTACGAACACGAACACGAACCAGACCGCCCATGTCGTTCCAAAGACACGGCCTGCGCCGCAAGCTCGCGCGGCGACACCTGCGTTCTGCAACAACGGGGGCGTGATGAGCGTCAGGAACGCAGCATGCAGGAATCCGCCAGTATAGCCGACCCATCCGGTGCGCGTGTGCAGTAGGTAAGTTGAAAACACGCCGATCGCAAAGACTAGTGGGTGAGCGGAGATGTTGGTGACGCTGGGACGAGGTGGGGAAGACGTCGGGGAGCCCGAGGGAGAAAGTGCGACGGCGAGCAGAGTTGCGAGAACTTGTGCTAGGAGTGTGAGTGGTGCATGAACGTGTGGGTGGGGTCCACTTATGGGGAATCCTGACCAGGACCAGGCAACGAGGGAACTAGGATCGGAGAGCCGCTCGTGAAGCGAGTATATCAGAGACCCTAGCGCGATGGATGGAAGCAGCCACTGTTCCCGGTCAGGTGAAGTCTGACGTTTG
>WNFO01002155.1_pt1 | contig 16092 bp, 12 predicted proteins | sample 5400251 | NCBI WGS metagenome assembly WNFO01 (sample SAMN13153354, study PRJNA577476) | soil metagenome | isolation source: 100 cm saprolite under Madrone tree | place: USA:California | collected 2016-06-14 | reverse complement strand
TCCCCCGCTCCCGCTCCTCCGGCGCATTGTCGATCGTCCCAAAGTCCCGCACCGCCACCCCGCTGTACTTCGTGTGCAGCACCTTCGTGATCGCACTCGTCAACGTCGTCTTCCCGTGATCGATGTGCCCGATCGTCCCAATGTTCACGTGCGGCTTCGACCGATCAAACTTCGCCTTGGCCATTCCTGTCTCCTGTCGCGGGCTAGCGGGAACCGGCCCGAGGAGCGCCCTTGCCGGCTACCTTCGCCATGATCTCTTCGGCGATGTTCCGGGGGACTTCCTCGTAGCGGGCGAACTGCATGGTGTAGGTGGCCCGCCCCTGGGTCATGGAGCGGACGTCGGTGGCGTATCCGAACATCTGGCCGAGCGGGACGTTGGCGCGGATGACCTGGGCATTGCCCCGGCTGTCCATGCTGACGATGCGCCCGCGTCGGCTGTTGAGGTCGCCGACGACCGCGCCCTGGTACTCCGAAGGCACGACGACCTCGACGTCCATCACGGGCTCGAGGAGCACGGGCTTGGCCTTGCGACAGCCTTCCTTGAAGCCCATGGACGCGGCGATCTTGAAGGCCATCTCGTTCGAGTCGACGTCGTGATAGCTGCCGTCGGTCAGCGACACCTTGACGTCGACCACGGGGTAGCCGGCGAGCACCCCGGTCTCCGCCGCTTCCTTGATGCCCTTCTCGACCGCGGGCACGTACTCGCGCGGGATGGCGGGGCCCCTGAGCTTGTTCTCGAAGACGACGCCCGCGCCGGGCTCGGACGGCTCGATCTCGAGCCAGACGTCGCCGTACTGGCCCCGGCCACCCGTCTGCCGGACGAAGCGCCCCTGCGCCTCGGCCTTCTGGCGGACGGTTTCGCGGTAGGCGACCTGCGGCTTGCCTACGTTGGCGTCGACTTTGAACTCGCGCAGCAGCCGGTCGACGATGATCTCGAGGTGCAGCTCGCCCATCCCGTGGATCAGCGTCTGATTGGTCTCCGGGTCCACGTTGACCTTGAAGGTCGGGTCTTCCATGGCGAGGCGCGCCAGCGACTGGCCGAGCTTCTCATCGTCGGCCTTGGTCTTGGGCTCGATCGCCACCGCGATGACCGGGGCGGGGAAGTCCATCGACTCCAGCACGATAGGCTTGTCGGGATCGCACAGCGTGTCGCCCGTCCGCGTGTCCTTGAGGCCCACGACGGCGGCGATGTCGCCGGCCGAGATCGACTCGATCTCCTCGCGCTTGTTGGCGTGCATGCGGACCAGACGCCCGATGCGCTCCTTCTTGTCGCGCGTCGAGTTGTAGACGCCGGTGCCGGACTCGAGCGTCCCGGAATACACCCGCACGAAGGTGAGCTGGCCCACGAAGGGGTCGTTCATGATCTTGAAGGCGAGGGCGGAGAACGGCGCCTTGCCGTCGGCCGCGCGCGTCTCGTGCAGCCCCGTCTCCGGATTGATCCCGTCCAGCGGCGGTATGTCGAGCGGCGACGGAAGATAGTCCACCACGGCGTCGAGCATGGGCTGGACACCCTTGTTCTTGAACGACGCGCCACAGATCACCGGGAAGAGCTTCATCGAGATCGTGCCCGCCCGCACCGCCGCCTTGATCTCCTCGGGGCTGACCTTCTCACCGGCCAGATACTTCTCCATCAGGTGATCGTCCACCTCGGCCAGCGCCTCGATCATCTTCTCGCGGTACTCGGCGGCCTGCTCCTTGACGTCGGCGGGGATGTCGATGGTCTCGTAGGTCTGCCCGAGGTCTTCGCTGTCCGACCAGATATAGGCGACCTGCTCGATGAGATTGACCATGCCCCGGAACTTGTCCTCACGGCCGACCGGGATCTGGATCGGCACCGGGTGGGCGCCCAGGCGGTCCTTCAGCATGGCGAGGCAGCGGAAGTAGTCGGCGCCGACGCGGTCCATCTTGTTGACGTAGACGATGCGCGGCACCTTGTACTTGTCCGCCTGCCGCCACACGGTCTCCGTCTGTGGCTCGACGCCCGAGACGGCGTCCAGGATGGCGATGGCGCCGTCGAGGACCCGCAGCGAGCGCTCGACCTCCATGGTGAAGTCGACGTGGCCGGGCGTGTCGATGATGTTGATGCGGCAGTCCCGCCAGAAGGAGGTGGTCGCGGCGGACGTGATGGTGATCCCGCGCTCCTGCTCCTGCACCATCCAGTCCATGGTGGCGGTGCCCTCGTGCACCTCGCCGATCTTGTACGATCGGCCGGTGTAGTAGAGCACCCGTTCCGTGGTGGTGGTCTTGCCGGCATCGATGTGGGCCATGATGCCGATGTTCCGGGTTTTCTCGAGCGGGTACTGCTCTTCCACGACGCTGCCTTCCCCTCTGCTCGGCGCTACTCAAGAGAAGAGGGGGGTCGAGGCTCCGGCCCCCCTCTTCGAATCTCGGTCGCTACCAGCGATAGTGCGCGAACGCCTTGTTGGCCTCCGCCATCTTGTGAGTGTCTTCGCGCTTCTTGACGGCCGTCCCGCGGTTGTTGGCCGCGTCCAGCAGCTCACCGGCGAGCCGCTCCGACATGCTCTTCTCCGCGCGGCGCCGCGCGGCCCCGATCAGCCAGCGCATGCTGAGGGCCGTCCGCCGGTCGGGTCGCACCTCGACCGGCACCTGGTATGTCGAGCCGCCCACCCGTCGCGACTTGACCTCCACCGCCGGCTTGCAATTGTCCACGGCTGCCTTGAAAAGCTTGAGCGCGTCCTGCTTGGCCCGGTCCTCCATGGCGCCCATGGCCTCGTACATGATCTTTTCGGCCGTGCTCTTCTTGCCGCCGTACATCATCATGTTGACGAACTTCGCCACGATCCGGCTCCCATACTTGGGATCCGGCAGGATCTCCCGCTTCGCCGCGCCCGCCCGACGCATTTAGGCCGCGCTCCCGGCCTTCGGCTGCTTCGCTCCGTACTTGGAGCGGCTCTGCTTCCGTCCGGCCACGCCCGCCGTGTCGAGCGATCCCCGGATGATGTGATACCGGATGCCGGGCAGATCCTTCACCCGGCCGCCCCGAATCAGGACGATCGAGTGCTCCTGCAGATTGTGCCCGACGCCCGGTATATAGGACGTGACCTCGAGGCCGTTGGTCAGGCGCACCCTGGCTACCTTCCGCAGAGCGGAATTCGGCTTCTTGGGTGTGGTGGTGTACACCCGGATGCACACTCCGCGCTTCTGGGGGCAAGCTTCCATGGCGGGCGTCTTGGACTTCTTCCGCACCGCTTCACGGCCCTGCCGCACGAGCTGATTGATTGTCGGCATATCTCCCCTGTTGGCTCTGCTCGACCCCCTGGTTGGCCTACACCGCGGTCAATAGGGCCAAAACTCTAACTTTTTACCTGAATTTGAGCCAATTGTCAAGTCGCTGACACTCGCGCTCCTAGCCCGCCTGGGCAATCTCCTCGCCACCATCCCCCTCGAGGGAGTCGAGGATGACCTCGGCGGGGGCTTCCTCGACCGCCACTGCGGTCTCCTCGCCGCCCTGACTGAGCACCTCGGCCCGCGTGTAGTGCCCCAAGCCGGTGCCTGCCGGAATCAGCCGGCCCACGATGACGTTCTCCTTGAGGCCGCGCAGGTCGTCCTGCTTGCCGCTGATGGCGGCTTCCGTCAGCACCCGGGTGGTCTCCTGGAACGACGCCGCCGAAATGAAGCTGTCGGTCGACAGCGAAGCCTTCGTGATCCCGAGGAGCACGGGCTTGGCCGTCGCCGGCGGCTTGCCGGCCGCGATGGCCCGGTCGTTCTCGTCCTGGAAGACGAACTTGTCCACCAGCTCCCCCACCACGAAGTCGGTGCCGCCGACCTCCTCGATGCGAACCCGGCGCAGCATCTGCCGGACAATGATCTCGATGTGCTTGTCGTTGATGGTGACGCCCTGCAGCCGGTAGACCTCCTGCACCTCGTTCACGAGGTAGCGCTGCAGCTCCCGGTCACCCAGGACCGCCAGGTAGTCGTGGGGGTTGGGGGAGCCGTCCATCAGCGCCTCGCCCGCCTTGACCCGATCGCCCTCGTGGACGGAGATGTGCTTGCCCCGGGGGATCAGGTACTCCTTGGTCTCGCCGTCGTCGGCGCGAATGATGATCTTGCGCATGCCCTTGACGAAGCCGGCGAACTCCACCGCGCCGTCGATCTCGGTGATGACCGCCTGCTCCTTCGGCTTGCGCGCCTCGAAGAGCTCGGCCACGCGCGGAAGGCCGCCGGTGATGTCCTTGGTCTTCGTCGTTTCCCGCGGGATCTTCGCGATGATGTCGCCTTGGTGCACCTCGGCGCCATCGGCCACGAGCAGGTGGGCGCCCACCGGCAGCATGTAGCGCCCGCGCGTCTCGCCCGCGCCGACCTCGCCCTCGATGCTCTCCACGCCCGGGACCTTGATCGATACCCGCGGCTGGAGCTTGCCCTCCTGGTCCTCGATGATCACGCGGCGCGACAGACCGGTGACTTCATCGAACTCCTCGCGGATGGTCACGCCGTCCACGATATCGCGGAACATCACCGTACCGCTGACCTCGGTCATGATCGGCGTGGTGAACGGGTCCCACTCGACAAGGAGCTTGCCGAGGGTCACCTTGCCGTCGTCCTTGACTTTGATCCGGGCGCCCGGCACCACCGGGTACCGCTCCTTCTCCCGGCCGCGCTCGTCCACCACGACGATCTCGCCGTTGCGGTTGAGCACGACGATGTCCCCCTCGCGGTTCACGACGGAGCGGATGTTGTGGTACTTCACGATGCCCGCGTGCTTGGCGTCGTGCTTGGAGGCCTCGACCACTCGGCTTGCCGTGCCGCCGATGTGGAAGGTCCGCATGGTGAGCTGGGTGCCCGGCTCACCGATCGACTGCGCGGCGATGATGCCCACCGCCTCGCCGAACTCGGCCAGCCGGCCCGTGCCCAGATTGCGCCCGTAGCACATCACGCAGATGCCGCGCTTCGACTCGCAGGTGAGCGCCGAGCGGATGCGCACGCGCTCGAGGCCCGAGTCCTCGATCTTTTGGGCCAGCTCCTCGGCGATCTCGGTGCCGGCCTGGACGATGATCTCGCCCGTGAAGGGGTCGCGGATGTCCTCGGCGGCCACGCGCCCCAGCACGCGGTCGCGCAGGGACTGGATGATGTCGCCGCCTTCCACGAGCGGCGCCGCGTCGATGTACTTGACCGTGCCGCAGTCGTACTCGGAGACGATCACGTCCTGGGAGACGTCGACGAGCCGTCGCGTCAGGTAGCCGGAGTCCGCCGTCTTCAGCGCGGTGTCGGCCAGCCCCTTCCGGGCGCCGTGGGTCGACGTGAAGTACTCGAGCACGGTCAGGCCTTCGCGGAAGTTGGACGTGATCGGCGTCTCGATGATCTCGCCCGACGGCTTGGCCATGAGGCCGCGCATGCCCGCCAGCTGCCGGATCTGCTGCTTCGAGCCGCGGGCGCCCGAATCGGCCATCATGTAGATGGGGTTGAACTCGCCGCCCTGCTCGCCGCCCTCGAGCTCGCGGAACATCGCGTCCGCGATCTGCTCCGTCGTGTGCGCCCAGATGTCCACGACCTTGTTGTAGCGCTCGCCGTTCGTGATGACGCCGTCTTGGTACTGCTGCTCGACCTCGTTGACCTGCGTGCGGGCGCGCTCGATCAGCTCGCCCTTGGCCGCGGGGATGTGCATGTCCTGGATGCCGATCGAGAGACCCGACAGCGTCGCATAACGGAAGCCGATGTCCTTCAGCTCGTCCAGGAAGGCGACGGTGGCCTCGTTCCCGAGCCGGTTGTAGCAGTCGGCGATGAGCGCGCCGATCTCTTTCTTCTTGAGCTCCTTGTTCACGAATCGAAGCGGCTCGGGCACCGCGTCGTTGAGCAGCGTGCGTCCGACCGTGGTCTCGATGACGTCGCCGTTGTACCGGAGGCGGATCCGCGCTTGCAGGTCCACGTCCTCGTTGTCGTAGGCGATGCGAACCTCTTCCGGGTCGGCGAAGAGCCGCCCCTCGCCCTTGGCGCCCCCGCGCTCCTTGGACAGGTAGTAGATGCCGAACACCATGTCCTGCGTCGGGATGGCCACCGGGGCGCCATTCGAGGGCGACAGGATATTGTTGGCCGAGAGCATGAGTACCTGCGCCTCCATCTGCGCCTCCATGGAGAGCGGCACGTGCACGGCCATCTGGTCGCCGTCGAAGTCGGCGTTGAACGCGGTGCAGACGAGCGGGTGGATCTCGATGGCCTTGCCCTCGACCAGGATGGGCTCGAAGGCCTGGATGCCCAGGCGGTGGAGCGTCGGCGCGCGGTTCAGCAGCACCGGGTGTTCCGTGATCACCTCTTCGAGGATGTCCCACACTTCCGGCCGCTCCTTCTCCACGAACTTCTTGGCGGCCTTGATGGAGGAGGCGATACCGCGCTCCTCGAGCTTGCGCAGTATGAAAGGCTTGAAGAGCTCGAGCGCCATCTTCTTCGGCAGGCCGCACTGGTGGAGCTTGAGGTACGGGCCGACCACGATGACCGAGCGACCGGAGTAGTCCACGCGCTTGCCGAGCAGGTTCTGCCGGAAGCGGCCCTGCTTGCCCTTGAGCGTGTCCGACAGCGACTTGAGCGGCCGATTGTTGGGCCCCGTGATGACCCGGCCCCGGCGCCCGTTGTCGAAGAGCGCGTCCACGGCCTCCTGCAGCATCCGCTTCTCGTTGCGGATGATGATCTCGGGCGCGCGCAGCTCCATCAGCCGCTTCAGGCGGTTGTTGCGGTTGATCACGCGTCGGTAGAGGTCGTTGAGGTCCGAGGTCGCGAAGCGGCCGCCGTCCAGCGGCACCAGGGGGCGCAGCTCGGGCGGAATGACCGGCAGCACCTCGAGGATCATCCACTCGGGCTGGTTGCCGGACTTGAGGAACGCCTCCACCACCTTCAGGCGCTTGACGATCTTCTTCCGCTTCTGCGCGGAGGTCTCGACGCTCATGCCGCTGCGGAGCTCGCGCGCGAGCACGTCCATGTCCATGGCGCGCAGCAGCTCGCGGATCGCTTCGGCGCCCATGCCGACCCCGAAGGCGTCGTGGCCGTGCTCCTCCTGGAGCTTGCGGGTCTTGTCCACGGCCACCAGGTCCTTCTTCTTGAGCCCCGGCACCTTGCCGGGGTCGAGCACGACGTACTCCTCGAAGTACAGGATCTTCTCGAGCTCGCGCAGCGACATGTCGAGCAGCTGGCCGATGCGTGAGGGCAGGCCCTTGAAAAACCACACGTGCGAGACGGGCGACGCGAGCTCGATGTGCCCCATGCGCTCGCGGCGCACCCGGGCGCGCGTCACCTCGACGCCGCACTTGTCGCAGATCACGCCCGCGAACTTCATGCGCTTGTACTTGCCGCAGGCGCACTCGTAGTCCTTGGTCGGCCCGAAGATGCGGGCGCAGAACAGGCCGTCCCGCTCGGGCTTGAACGTCCGGTAGTTGATCGTCTCCGGCTTCTTGACTTCGCCGTGCGACCAATCGCGGATCTTCTGGGGCGCGGCCAGCTTGATGCGGATCGCGCCGAAGGTCATGGGCTTCGGATGCCGGTCGAGAATCCCCCAGAGGTCCTTCGTGGGCTTCTCGTCCCGCACCAGGCTGCCGAATGTCCGGTCCGTCAGCATTCTGAGAATCTCCTTTTACTGCCTGCTATGTTCGCCTCGTACCGCGGGGCCCCCGCCCCGCGACGACCTGCGGCTAGGCCGGCTTCTTGGCGTCCTTGGGCACGAGCTCCACATCCAGCGCCAGGCTCTGCAGCTCTTTCACCAGCACGTTGAAGGACTCCGGCGTGCCTGGCTCCAGGAAATTTTCTCCCTTCACGATGGCTTCGTAGATCCGGTTGCGACCCTCGACGTCGTCCGACTTGACGGTGAGCATTTCCTGCAGCGTGTGGGCGGCGCCGTACGCTTCGAGCGCCCACACCTCCATTTCACCGAAGCGCTGGCCGCCGAACTGCGCCTTGCCGCCCAGGGGCTGCTGCGTGACCAGTGAGTACGGCCCGATGGACCGCGCATGCATCTTGTCGTCCACGAGATGGGCGAGCTTGAGGATGTAGATCTGGCCGACCGTCACCTCCTGATGGAAGGGCTTGCCCGTGCGCCCGTCGCAGAGGAGCGTCTTGCCCGAGGCGGGCAGGCCCGCCTGCGTCAGGTGTCCGCGGATCTCGCTCTCGGTGGCGCCGTCGAATACCGGGCTCGCCACCCACACCCCGAGAGCCTTGGCGGCCCAGCCGAGATGGGTCTCGAGGATTTGTCCGACGTTCATGCGCGAAGGCACCCCGAGCGGGTTCAGCACGATCTCCACCGGCGTCCCGTCGGGAAGGTACGGCATGTCTTCCTCGGGGAGCACCCGGGAGACGACCCCCTTGTTGCCGTGGCGGCCCGCCATCTTGTCGCCGACCGAGAGCTTGCGCTTCACGGCCACGTAGACCTTGACCATCTTGATGACGCCGGGCGGCAGGTCGTCGCCGCGGCGCAGCCGGCCGACGCGCTCCTCCAGCATGCGGTCGAAGAAGGCGATCTGGTCGTCCGCCAGCTCCTCGATGCGCTTGATGGTGTTGGCCAGCCCGTCATCTTCCTTGATCCTGATCTTTTTCAGCTCGTGCCAGGAGAAGTTCTCCAGCTCCGGCCGGTCGATCCGGTCGCCCTTCTTGGCGATCCGGTCCTTCTTGATGGGATCGACGAGGTCCTGGGTCAGGGTCTTGCCCACCAGGATGTTCTTGAGCTTCTGATCGCGCTCGAGCTCGACCATGGCGATCTCGTCCTGGTAGTCCTTCTCCAGGCCCGCGACCTCCTCTTCCTCGATGGACTTGGCGCGCTCGTCCTTGTCCACGCCGCGGCGCGAGAACACCTTGACGTCCACCACCGTGCCCTCGATGCCGGGGGGCACGGTCAGCGACGTGTCGCGCACATCACCCGCCTTCTCGCCGAAGATCGCCCGCAGTAGCTTCTCCTCGGGGGTCAGCTGCGTCTCCCCCTTCGGGGTGATCTTGCCGACGAGGATGTCGCCGGCCTTGACTTTGGCGCCGATGCGGACGATGCCGGAGTCGTCGAGATCCTTCAGCGCCTCTTCGGAGACATTGGGGATGTCCCGCGTCACTTCTTCCTTGCCGAGCTTGGTGTCGCGCGCCTGAACCTCGAACTCCTCGATGTGGATCGAGGTGTACCGGTCCTCCTTGACGAGCCGCTCCGAGACCAGGATCGCGTCCTCGAAGTTGTAGCCGCCCCACGGCATGAAGGCGACGAGCACGTTGCGCCCGAGGGCCAGCTCGCCCTGGTCGGTGCCGGGCCCGTCGGCGACGACGTCGCCGGCGTGGACCCGGTCGCCCTTCTTCACGATCGGCCGCTGGTTGATGCACGTGTTCTGGTTCGAGCGGCGATACTTCGTCAGATTGTAGATGTCCAGCGGGAGGTCCTGGACGGGATCGGCCTTCTTGGAACGCGTCTCCGCGCGCACCACGACGCGGTTGGCCGAGACGTACTCGACCACGCCGGGCCGCCGCGCCAGCACGACCGCGCCCGAGTCGCGCGCCACGATGTGCTCCATGCCCGTGCCGACGTACGGCGCCTCCGGCTGCAGCAGGGGCACCGCCTGCCGCTGCATGTTCGAGCCCATGAGGGCGCGGTTGGCGTCGTCGTTCTCGAGGAACGGCACCATGGCCGCCGCCACCGACACGAGCTGCTTCGGCGACACGTCCATGTAGTTGAGCTCCTCGGGCGAGACCATCTTGTACTCGCCGCTCTTCCTCGCCGACACCCGGTCGCGCACGAAGCGGCTGCGGGCGTCCAGCTCGGCATTGGCCTGGGCGATGACGAACGGCTCCTCTTCCAGAGCGGACAGGAAGACGATCTCGTCCGAGACCGCGCCGTTCTGCACCTTGCGGTACGGCGTCTCGATGAAGCCGAACTCGTTGATGCGGGCATACGTCGACAGCGAAGAGATCAGGCCGATGTTCGGGCCTTCCGGCGTCTCGATGGGGCAGATCCGCCCATAATGCGTGGGGTGGACGTCGCGCACCTCGAAGCCGGCGCGCTCGCGCGAAAGACCGCGGGGCCCCAACGCCGAGAGGCGGCGCTTGTGGGTCAGCTCGGCCAGCGGGTTCGTCTGGTCCATGAACTGGCTGAGCTGCGACGAGCCGAAGAACTCCTTGACCACGGCCGAGACCGGCTTGGCGTTGATCAGGTCGTGTGGCATCAAGTTCGTGATGTCGGAGATCGACATCCGTTCCTTCACCGCCCGCTCCATGCGGGTGAGACCGACCCGGAACTGGTTCTCCAGCAGCTCGCCCACCGACCGGACGCGGCGGTTGCCGAGATGGTCGATGTCGTCCGTGGACTTGGTGCCGAGCCGCACCTGCAGGAGATGGCGAATGACGTACACGACGTCTTCTCCGCGCAGCGTCTTGGCGTTCAGGTTGGCGTTGATGCCGAGCTTCTTGTTGATCATGAAGCGGCCCACGCGCGCCAGGTCGTAGCGGCGGGGATCCATGAACATCCCGCGGAACAGCGCACGGGCCGACTCCACGGTGGGCGGGTCGCCCGGCCGGAGGCGCCGGTAGATCTCCACGAGCGCCTCGTCCGGGTTCTTGAAGTGGTCGCGGGCCAGGGTCTCGTAGATCGACGCGTCCGCCTTCCCGGGCACCATCGTCAGGAGCTTGAGGGCGGAGATCTTGCGCGCCATGAGCTGCGCGAGCAGCGTCTGGGTGATCTCCTGGTTGGTCTCGACCAGCACCTCGCCCGTATCGGCGTCGACGACGCGGTCGCCCGTGCGACGGCCCACCAGCGAATCGGCCTTGACCGGAATCTTGGTCACGCCCGCCTCGATCAGCTTCTCGATCAGTTTCGGATTCAGCGCCTTGCCGCTGGCCACCAGCGCCTCGCGGTGCTTCGGCGGCTTGACGTCGTCAGCGACCTTGACGCCGTTGTGGGCCTCAGGGTGCAGCTTGACCCAGGCGATGCGGTCCTCGAAGCTCAGGACCTCCTCGAGCTCGTAGAACTGGCCGAGGATCTCGCCGTCCGAGAGGACGACGCCCTTCTCGAGGAACGTGAACGCGCGCAGGAAGGCCGTCGCCAGCATCTTCCGGCGGCGGTCCACCCGCACGAAGAGGATGTCGTTGGCGTCGAACTCGAACTCGACCCACGACCCGCGATAGGGGATGACGCGCGCCGAATAGAGGAGCTTGCCCGAGGCCACGGTCTTGCCCTTGTCGTCGTCGAAGAACACGCCCGCCGAGCGCTGCAGCTGCGACACCACCACGCGCTCGGTGCCATTGATGATGAAGGTGCCCTTTTCGGTCATCAACGGCAGCTCGCCCAGGTAGACTTCCTGGCCGCGCTGCTCGCGGATGGTGCGGGTCTTGGCCTCCTTGTCGTGATCGTAAACCACGAGCCGCAGCGTCACCTTGAGCGGGATGGCGAACGTCATCCCGCGATCGTGACACTCCTCGACCGTGTACTTCGGATCACCGAAGTGGAAGCTGTCGAACTCGAGCAGGGCGTTGTCGTTGTAGTCCGCGATGGGAAACACGGACTTGAACACCGCCTGCAACCCCGTCTCTTCGCGCCGATCGGGGGCGACATCCTTTTGCAGGAATTGCTCGTACGACCGCTTCTGGATCTCGATGAGATTGGGAATCTCGACGATGGACGGGATCTTGCCAAAGTCCTTGCGGACCCGGCGCCCGCACTGGATCGTGCCTGCCATACACCCTCCGCGCCCCGACGGCGACGAGCCGCCGGGTGCTCAACCCCGCCGGACGGGCCGGGGCCACACGTTGGTTGAGAGGGGCGCGCGCCCCCGTTCTGTGCTCTCCCGCGCGTGCGGAGGCTACTTGACTTCCACCGTCGCCCCGACCTCCTCGAGCTTCTTCTTGATGTCCGCCGCCTCGCCCTTGGCCACCTTCTCCTTGACCGCCTTGGGCGCGCCGTCGACCAGGTCCTTGGCCTCCTTGAGGCCCAGGCCCGTCAGCTCGCGCACGACCTTGATCACCTGGATCTTCTTGTCGCCGGCCGCGTTGAGGACGACGTCGAATTCCGTCTTCTCCTCGGCCGCCGCCGCGCCGCCGGCCGCCGCCGCGCCGCCGGCCGCCGGGGCCGCCACTGCCGCCGCCGCCGAGACACCCCATCGCTCCTGCAAGAGCTTCGAAAGCTGGGACGCCTCCAGCAGCGTCAGCGTGTCCAGCTTCTCCGCGATTTCTTCGATGTTCGTCGCCATGTCATCCGCCTCCGTGTGTGGTTGCTACGTCGTGATGAGAACACTCTGCCTCAGGCCGACTCCGCCGCGCCCTTGCCCCTGGCATCGAGCACGTACACGAGCTCCCGGAGCGGCGCCTGCAGCAGGCTCACCAGCTGAGCCATCGGTCCCTGCACGACGCCTACGATCTGGCTCCGGAGCTGCTCCTTGGACGGAAGGTCCGCCAAGGCCTTGAGCTCCGCCGGCTGCACAACCTTGCCCTCCACCAGCCCGAGCTTGATGAGGAGCTGCGGGTTGGTCCGCACGAAGGCTTGCAGGGCCTTCGCGACCGCTACCGGGTCCTGCTTGGTGAACACGAGCCCCGTCGGGCCCTTGAGGTGCTCGCCGAGCGCGTCGAGGGCCGAGCCCTTGACGGCCAGGCGGGCCAGGCGGTTCTTGACCACCTTGTATTCGGCCGCGGCCCCCTTGAGCTGCTTGCGCAGGTCCGAGATCTGCCGGACGCTGAGCCCGCGATATTCGGTCAGCACCGCGGTCTTCGCGGTACCCAGCCGCTCTTTCAGGGCCTCGACGCTGTCTACTTTCACTTGAGTCGGCACGTTCCCCGCTCCTTGTCCGGCTAGATCTGCTTCTTGAACTGGTTCGCCACGCGCTGGGCGTCCACCGGGATGCCCGGCCCCATGGTCGTGGACAGGGTCAGCGAGCGCAGGTACACGCCCTTCGACGCCGCCGGCTTGGCCTTGACGATGGCTTCCAGCAGCGCCATCGCGTTGGCAACGAGACTCTCCTGCGGGAAGGACTTTCTGCCGACCTGCACGTGCACGTTGCCGGCCTTGTCCACGCGGAACTCGACCTTGCCCGCCTTGACCTCGCGCACGGCGCGCGCGACGTCGAAGGTCACCGTTCCCATCTTCGGGTTGGGCATGAGTCCCCGCGGGCCCAGCACCTTGCCGAGCCGGCCCACCTGTCCCATGAGGTCGGGCGTCGCGATCGTCGAGTCGAAGTCCATGAAGCCGCCCTGGATCTTCTCGACCAAGTCCTCGGCGCCCACCACGTCGGCTCCGGCCTCGCGCGCCTCGCGCTCCTTCTCGCCCTTGGCGAACACAGCCACACGCACCGTCTTGCCGATACCGTGGGGCAGCACGATGGCCCCGCGCACCATCTGGTCGGCGTGCTTGGGGTCGACGCCGAGCCGGAGCGACAGGTCGACGCTCTCGTCGAACTTGGCCGCGGGCGCCTTCTTCACGATCTCCATCGCCTCCTCGACTGTGTACGTCTTCGTCCGGTCGATCAGCGCCTCGGTGGCCTTCAGCCGCTTCGTCATCACTGGCATGTCAAGGCTCCTAGATAACGTCGATGCCCATGCTGCGGGCCGTGCCTTCGATCGTACGCATGGCGGAATCGATCGAGTCGGTATTGAGGTCCACCAGCTTGGTCTGGGCGATCTCGCGGACCTGGGCCTTCGTGACCTTGCCGATCTTGTCCTTGTGCGGCACGGCGGAGGCCTTGGCAATGCCGGCGGCCCGCTTGAGGAGCACCGCCGCCGGTGGCGTCTTCACCACGAAGGTGAAGGAACGGTCCTGGTAGATCGTCACCACCACGGGCAGGATCAATCCCTCCTGCGACCCGGTCTGGGCATTGAAGCCCTTGCAGAACTCCATGATATTGACGCCGTGCTGGCCGAGGGCGGGACCCACCGGCGGCGAGGGATTGGCCTTGCCGGCGGGGATCTGCAGCTTCACCATCGCCTGGACTTTCTTCGCCATGGATCAGAGCCTCTCCACCTGGTAGTACTCGAGCTCCACCGGCGTCATCCGCCCAAAGATCGCCACCATCACCTTGAGCTTCCCGCGCTCCGGGTTGAGATCGTCGATCGAGCCCTGGAAGTTCACGAACGGTCCCTCGATGACCCGCACCTTGTCCCCCTTCTGGAAGGTGGACTTGAGCTTGGGCTTCTCGGCGCCCTCCTCCATCTGCTTGAGAATGCCCTCGACCTCCTCCGCGGGCAGCGCCACCGGCTTGTTGCCGGACCCGACGAACCCCGTCACCTTCGGCGTCGAGCGCACCAGGTGCCAGGTGTCGTCGGTCAGCTCCATCTCCACGAGCAGGTAGCCCGGGAAGAACTTCTGCTCGGTCTCGATCTTCTTGCTCTTCCGGATCTCACGGACCTTCTCCGTCGGGACGATGACCCGTCCGAACGAATCCTGAAGATTGAAAATCTTCGCCCGCGACTCGATCGCCGACGCCACCTTGTTCTCGAACCCCGAGTAGGTGTGAACGACGAACCACTGCTTCGCCGACGTGCTGGTCTCGCTCATCGCGGCATCACCCCTGCCTCCTGACTAACCCCATCGAAGGATTCGCTCCACGATCCACGAAAGCCCCATGTCCACGGCGGCCAGGAACACGGCGAGCACCACCACCACCGCCAGCACCACGACGGTCGAGTTGACGACCTCGGCGCGGTTGGGCCAGTTCACCCGACGGAACTCGCCCGCCACCTCGTGGACGAACTGTTTGACGCGCTCGAAGAATCCCATGTCCTCTCACTGGTCCCGGAATCTGGCAGGCGTGGAGGGATTCGAACCCCCATCCCCCGGATTTGGAGTCCGGTGCTCTAGCCGTTAGAGCTACACGCCTACAAATCTTGCTATGGTTCGCCCTACTTCGATTCCTTGTGCGGCGCATGCTTCCTGCACCACTTGCAGTACTTCTTGATTTCCATGCGGTCCGGATGGGTCCGCTTGTTTTTCGTCGTCGTGTAGTTCCGCCGCTGGCACTCGGTGCACGCGAGCGAGATGATGTCGCGCATCGTCTACTCCGCGATCTCCGCGACGACGCCCGCACCCACCGTGCGCCCGCCCTCCCGGATCGCAAACCGCAGCTCCTTCTCCATCCCGATCGGCTGGATCAGCTCGATCGCCATCGTCACGTTGTCCCCCGGCATCACCATCTCCACCCCCGCCGGCAACGTGCATACCCCCGTCACGTCCGTCGTCCGAAAATAGAACTGCGGCCGGTACCCGTTGAAAAACGGCGTGTGCCGCCCCCCTTCGTCCTTCGTCAGCACGTACACCTCCGCCTTGAACTTCTTGTGCGGCTTGATCGACCCCGGCTTCGCCAGCACCTGACCGCGTTCAACTTCATCTTTATCAATGCCTCGAAGCAGGGCGCCGATATTGTCCCCCGCCCGCCCCTCATCGAGTAGCTTCCGGAACATCTCCACCCCCGTCACCACCGACTTCTTCGTCCCCTCCTGCATCCCCACGATCTCGATCTCTTCCCCCACCTTCACCACCCCCCGCTCCACCCGCCCCGTCACCACCGTCCCCCGCCCCGTGATCGTGAATATGTCCTCGATCGGCATCAAAAACGGCTTGTCCACCGGCCGCGGCGGCGTCGGGATGTAGCTGTCCACCGCCTCCATCAGCTTCCAAATGCACTCCGCCGCCTTCGCGTCCTCCGGCTTCTCCATCGCCGCCAGCGCCGACCCCCGGATCACCGGCACGTCGTCCCCCGGAAACTGGTACTTCTTCAGCAACTCCCGCACCTCCAGCTCCACCAGGTCCAAAATCTCCGGATCGTCCACCATGTCGCACTTGTTCATGAACACCACCAGGTGCGGCACGTTCACCTGCCGCGCCAGCAGCACGTGCTCCCGCGTCTGCGGCATCGGCCCGTCGTTCGCCGCCACCACCAGAATCGCCCCGTCCATCTGGGCCGCCCCCGTGATCATGTTCTTGATGTAGTCCGCGTGCCCCGGACAGTCGATGTGCGCGTAGTGCCGGTTCGCCGTCTCGTACTCCACGTGGCTCACCGCGATCGTGATCCCCCGCTCCCGCTCCTCCGGCGCATTGTCGATCGTCCCAAAGTCCCGCACCGCCACCCCGCTGTACTTCGTGTGCAGCACCTTCGTGATCGCACTCGTCAACGTCGTCTTCCCGTGATCGATGTGCCCGATCGTCCC
>WNFO01006398.1_pt1 | contig 16095 bp, 14 predicted proteins | sample 5400251 | NCBI WGS metagenome assembly WNFO01 (sample SAMN13153354, study PRJNA577476) | soil metagenome | isolation source: 100 cm saprolite under Madrone tree | place: USA:California | collected 2016-06-14 | reverse complement strand
CAAACCGGGTGCGACAGAGTGGAGACGGAGCGCGCATGATCAAGGCACGTGCCCGCCTCTTCACACGCGCTTCCTTCGGTCCAGGGAAACTTGAATCGCTCCGCAGATGTCTGGTCAAACCCTGCTATTCTATGGTCACGAAATGGCGTAAATTAGCCTAGACCATGTTTGCGGGCGATGGGGCAAGTCTTTCAATGGATGAAAACACCCATGCCAGCGTCCAGATAGAAGCTTATACATCCTAGTAGGCCCATCAGTAAATTGGGCAAAAACTTTCACTTTTGCCCTTGGGCAAGTAAATAAGTGTGAAGAAGTTTACATTGGCTCATGGCGATTGAGTGAGTGGTGCTTTTACAACTTTGGATCACTTTTTACAACCTTTTTCTGCTTTTTTCCTTTCAACACAATAACCAAAATCAACTTTTGGCAAAAAGACAGGTTACTTTTGCACTTCAAGCTTCAAGCTTCAAGTTTTAGTACTTTCTGTCCTTTTTCGCTTGCTCAAGCTTGAGCAAGCCCAAAAATTTTAGTGCAGGTTCACTGATGCACTAGTGGGGGATCCGTATAATCATATGGTCTGAGTCTTGCTTCAGTACTAGTGATGATTGATAATTCGAGTCATCGGAACGGTCTCTACGCCACTTTTGCTTCCACTTTTGCTTTTGTCAGGCAGGACTCGGCAAGAGATTGGTAAAAACGAAAACAAAATGAAAAGGCTATGAGAAGAGTCATTTAGTATCAGATATCTATTTAGCTCAGAACCCGGATGCCACGGCGGTTGGCTATGTGCCAGAGATACCATACGTTCCCTCAGGTTCGAGTTCGACTTGTATCCTTTCTCTCCTCTCATCATTCAGCCGCTCTTACCTCCGACTAGCCCCATATCTAGTTACCCATATTTCAGAACTGAATGAGGACAGCGTCTTGACGCCTACAGTAGTCTCAAGCGACCCCACAAATTAGATTCAAAAGGAACAAAATAAAAGGGAAGAAACAAAAAAAGGGGACCATTTCGCTCACCTGCAGCGCAACGCCCCCCAACAAATATCACGATTTCCCTACGTGACGATCCCCGAGATCCGATGTGGACCCGATTTTCCAAGTCTGAGTCGTTGGCATGATACGTTACTACAGTACGGTGTGCGGATCAGCCTGAGCGTCCGCTTGACTCTGACTCCTTTAAGTTCGAAGCCATCAACTCGAACTTTTTGAACTTCGCGCGTTCCCAGTGCACTGGCACGCGGCGTGTACTGCCCGTAAGTTGCTCCCCATGTTGGGAGATGATATCACAGAACAATTGGGAGCCGAGAAATTGCATTAAGCCACGCACCGCCCACTGTCATGTGCCGCCGATGACCGTGAGAAGGGCGATTCAAGATTATTCCGACTTGAACACACCACATGGTGCGTCTGCCATTTGTGACTTTTGCCAACTAAAACCTACAAAATGATCGCCTCTCTGCGGCTCTTTCACCTATACCCTCACACGACAAAATTCGGTTCTTTCGGGCCACTACTACACCATTTGTTCTATCTTTTTTTCCGTCTTCTGTCGTCCTGTGCAAACCTTGTTTGGAACTAGAAATGAAAAACATCGCTCATGTTGTAGCACTGGCATCCAGGCACCCCAGCGTCGCGTTCGGCGCCGCACACCGCCCTTTCATTTCCACAATTCTGGGAGGCTTTACCCTGATATGGTATATTTTATGGATCGAACGGTTAACCGAGGGGGTGTCACAATTATTATCACTTCACTGGCAATAAAAGGGGATTCCCACTCGAACCGAGTCGAGCGACACTATCCTGATAATTATAACGGCCTGATTCTCCAATATCTGTCTCTCCGAGCAAATGAAGGGAAAGGTGTGGTGGTTCCGACACGTATCCAGACCCTTTTAACGTGCAACTTTGAAAACTTCGAAAGGCGCAAACTGACGGTGACAATTATTGCGGCGAACTCGGACTCGGACTCAGACTTGAAGCGTTCAAAAAAGTGAGTTTTGGACCTGCCATTCGGTTCCGTGAAAAATCTCGTTGCCATAGCCCTTCGCATTGAAAAAAAATTCAAGCCGCGGTTCTGCCGAGTCCACAAATCGATCTCGCGGCGCCTTTGGGCCTGGAGAACCCCCCTAACTCAGAGCACATCGCGGTGTTCTCCAAATTTCCAATAGTCTCCTTGGCCTGTACTTGATTCGGAATACAATGAAACCGTTGTGTGCAGCGCCTCAATGCCAATAATCAGGGTCAAGGAGCCTTGTGACTGTAATTGGCGCCTACATCAGAATTCAAGGGTTGCATAGTTCATGATAAATCTAGAAAACACGTTTCAGAAAATTCTGAAGCCAGCATAAGGTCGAGCGTCTATGAAAGACTGCGCAGTGCAGCAACTAGTAAAAGCCCGGGCCTCGAAACGCAGAAACGGTTCACGTGGCACGCTACCTGAATTTCTTCAACGGGTCGGTCTTCTTTTTTCCGCCTCTCCCGCCTCTCCCGCCGAATTTGGCTCCTCGCCCACGCCCACGCCCACGCCCCCGGGCCTTGCCTTTAGAAAATGGAACAAATGCGGCCCCACCTCTTCTCTCCGTGCTGGCGGCCGGTGTTGCAGCAGTCGCCACTGGCACCTTCGGCATCAGATACTTTGGAACGTGTTTCACGTGAGGCTGCACCAGTGTTGGGTGCAGCGACTTGTCGTGCTTCAGGAATTCGAGATCATTAGGGTTGTCCTCAAAATGAGCCTACAGGTCACCACCATCCGTTAACCATCGTTACGCACAGCAATAGCAGATGTTAAGAGTTCCTGTTTGATTTCCTTCAATCGTGCCTCTCGAATGGCGTATCGCGTCACTGCACGCAACGCATCTTCCATCCGGTACCAAAACCCATCAGCCTGCTTCTTATCAAAGACGTACTCGCGCACACGGCCCTGCTGCGCTCGCGCAATACGCTCCCAGGTTTCCTCATCGTGCTGCGTACTTGGCACACTGCCAACCGCCTTGTGCTTACCAAACTCGGAGGACGGAAGCACGAAGGAAAGTGCCGTCCCGCCACGTCCTGCGCGCGCCGTGCGACCCACACGGTGCGTATATGCGCGGGCTGAGGATGGCAAGTCGAAATTGAGGACGCAGGCGACGTCAAGGAAGTCAATACCACGTGCAACACCGTATTCCTTGTCGGACTTGACACCCTGGCGTTTTTTGTGGCGGCCTGACTTTGCTGGTGGTGTGGGTGCCCGCTTGCGCTTGCGTCGACTGGGGCCAGGGACGTTGTCTGCATCTGAATCACGCCGAGCTGAAGCAAATACCTAAAATGAGCAAACAGAATAGGGAAGAAAAACAGCTGAGGATTTTCGGGGACGCACAATCCTCCTCCTCAATTTCCTGGCTTCCATCGCCAATGTCTCTATTGTCTTCGTCATCCTGCTTACTGCCACCTTCATCTGTCGCGATAATGTAATCGTACACCCCCTTGTTGAATTCCTGGACTACATGGTATCTGTCTCTTCCTTAGTAGTGGGTTTCCTCACAGGGATAAGGCCCACCCACCTCGAGTTCAAAGGCAACTCTGAGTTCAGCACGCAACTTTTTATTGAAAATTGTTCAAGGAAGAGTTTGACACGATAACACCGATCGACGTCATTGACAAATATGATGCATTTACCCTGGATGAGCTTGAGTTTGAGAATGATGTAGGCCAACAAGAACTTGTCGGCCTCCGTTGTCCTTCGAGCAGTCGTAAGCCAGGCAAACGATAGCATACGAAAAGGACATACCTAACAACGTATTGGACCAAGTTGGAGGACTCGTTCCTGTCGTCTTCAAGGTTCAAAGTAATCTTAAAAAAGGTGAATGAGCACCAGGATTCTAAGTGTGGGAACTAGACATAGACGAACAGGGCTCCGTAATGCCAGACCTTTCAGAGTTTCGACGTCATCGGTCATGGTCGCACTCATTAAAAAGCTTTGATATACTTTTGGGAGGAAATTTCCCGAAAATATCGAACGAATATCCTCATCATGACCATAGGATAGGATAAGATCTGCCTCGTCAATGACCAGCGAATCGAGATGGGATAGTGATAAGGACTTGGGATCATCAGACAAGGTTATGACGATGCAAAATATGAGTAACCTTTGCTCTGAGCAACGAGAGAACCTTCGAAGGTGTACCGATAACAACATGTGGCCTATCGGAGAGCAGGATCCTAAGCAGTCTCTTGGTATCAACATTCACGGTAGAAACGATGACACAACGTTAGAGCGCACCTCTGTAGTTGCGCCGTAACCCCACCTGCGACATTGATGATCGAGATGTCGCTCTCGCAGTACTTCACCAACCCTCTCAAATGACCGAGGACTTGTTCCGCGAGCTCGCGAGTCGGTACCAAAATAAGCGATCTTGTGCTCTCTCGTGAATCAACCTCGAGTGCAGGATCCTATCATATAAAAAGAGAACCAGAAAAAAGTAATAAGTAAAGACACTGGTGGATGGGATGATGATCCCCCCATGAAGCGTACCTACAGCCTTGGCATTGAGGAGCTTCTGGATGAGTGGTATGCAATATGCAGCGGTCTTGCCGCTCCCTGTGGGGGCACGAGCGAGGACATCGCGGTTTTCGAGGGAGAGTGGGATCGCCTGTTGCTGGACTCGAGTGGGACGAGAAAAGCCGAGGTCTGCGAGGGCACGAAGGATGAGAGGGGAGAGCAGATACGCAAACGACGTAAATGTCTCCAGCTTGGCCTGCTCAGGCTCAGGTTCAGTCATCTTTTGTCGACGGTGACAATTTCTTGTAAATTCCAATGCAAAAATCGATGCAAAAATCGCAAGCCGGCACGTGACATGCTTTTCCGGCTTCTACGGTGCCGGGGTGTGGGAATATTTCGTCTTGACCGTTCATCACTATCACGGGCCGAGACCGTATGAGGCTGTCAAAGTGCGGAACGAAGACATGTCATGGGTGATGCAGAATGTAGTGTTCGGGGGTAAGAATCTCCGCGCAGTGTCACTACAGCGCACGTTACGGTCGGCGTAAACTTGAAACGCGGCTGCGTTTCTATCCCGATTAATATACCACCATGAATATTCACGGTGGTTTCAAGTTGGTCATGAGTAGATGTCTAGCATCCCAATGCACAGAAGGACCGAAACTGTGGAACATTCTCAAAGGAACAGTCGGAAGTGAGCGTTCCGTTCACGTCGTTTGTTTCAATCAATGGACCCCCAATGATACGAGCGTAATAAAGTTCAAACTTCCGTCCAAGTTCGGGGTATCATAATCGCGAGCGTAGAAAATTAATTTTCCACAGAGTACTGTAAGTTAATGTATCCAACAATTCCCTGCAACTCTTGGAAGTCGGGCGTCCCCATGCCCGTTACCTGAACGTGCGAACAATAAGGATCACCACATTGTAGCGATGAACCAAAACGAAGTACTCACCGGATCCCATCCCTTCGTAGTCGAGAATCCTGAAGTCCCACAACCAGGGTTCGTGCCAGATATAATGTCGTTAAAACCCTTTGCGGCAGTAGAATAAATTAGCGGATTGAGGAAGCCGAGTGATGATTGCCCTTCTGAGATCAAAAAGTCGTTCAGGAGAGAGATGACGCTAGCTGCGGTCTGTCACGCCTAGGGTGAGCTAGATCATAGGGTAGTCGTGGGGAAACGTACCGGAGTTGCTGCGCTCGTACCACCAACGAGAGTGAGATCCCTGATGCCAAAGCTAATAAGCGCACTTGAAAAGGCCAGAGTACTGGCTACCGATGCACTGGAGGTACGAAGACACGGATTCGTTCTGGTAAGACGGGCGGGAGAAATAGTTTGAAAACCCTCCGCCTGAGAAATTAGCTGCCACCTCTGGGTTCACTTGAGTCGTGCCACCAACTGTCGTGACGAAGGGGCCTTGTAACCACGATCAAGTAAATCATGTGAATCTGTAATAGAAGATAAAAAAGCCCACACGATGCAGGGAAGACCGGAATGAACTTCACGCGGTCAGTGCCATTTGATTGGCACGACCCACCGCCGACGCCACTGTCACCACTCGCAAAGAGAACGCTGACACCCATCGCACCGAGCTGAGCAAACATGTTGCACACTGATGTCGCATATTCCTTTGGGACTGTCTGCTCGTCGTCGCCATATGATGTACTAATCGTTTGTGGGATCGTCTCCTGGCACAGAATAAATTCTAACCAATCCAGGTACGGCTCGTTCGTGTCTGTGGGAGTTACTTCATCAGGGATGAAAGGTGGAGTGCCTGCTGTGCTATAGAAGATGTTCGGGGTTGGGTAGGAGATCGACTCGGTGTATTGGATATCGAGGTTGGCCTGTGTGATGATTTAAATATTGCTTCCACATTCATCCTCAGCGTGAAAAACCGAACGCACCTCCAAACCGGGCTGACTCTGGTTATTGATACCTCCGTTGACAGTCACATCAGAGAACCGAGCAAGAGCAGCATCGAGGCGGAAACGGGTCAAGAACTCCGTCAAGTCCGATTGACTTGCATACTGTTCTAAGTACCCTGTAATTCCGAGTTGGTTCTTCCATGTGGCCTGTGGTTGGTATGCCCACGTTTTATACAAGAGTCGTAGGCATGTGGGCGTTATTGTGGACGAACATATGGGAGGGATAGGTGTTCCAGGGACAAATGTTGGTAACGCCCTTTGCAAGTCGAGGTCACCATTCGGAAGTATCGCACCGTTCGATGACAATTTCGAGATTAGGCGGAGGGGGCGCGGTGATCCAAAGTATGTCGTCGGTGCGACCGTCTGTACGTGCTCGTACAAGGCAAGAGGCAGAGAGTAGCCGATCGTGCGGATGACAGTCTGGTTCGTTTCCATATGACGGTAGTTTTGGTATGATGCGCCTAGGAGGGTATTTGCTTTGGTCAGGGACACTTTTTTGATTGTCAACCAACCCCCGCCATGCGTGATCGAGACCGCAGAGGATGGAACCTCGTGGTGTTCAAGCCATGAACCAACGAGTTCGAGTGTGTCTGGATGAGGAGCGACAAGCTCTGCGACTTGGTCCTTGGACAGGTGCGCACCGTATCTGTAACACAGCAAATGTTCACGCATGTGAGTAAATTCACACGGAAAAGCAATAGGATGGAGACGTACTTCGAATGGTTAGGATCGCTGACCTCATAGAGCGTGTCAATCAAGGCGTTCTCACGGTGTGGCTTGAACGCAACGCGCAAGTCAATGGTGGTGTCGACAGGTGGATAACCTTGGCATTCCCACTTTTCAGGAATAGAGTCCCATGAATGCTTTACTCTCACGTCGCCCCAACGTGGTGAGAGAGGGGTGGTGAGACCAAGTGGGACGGTGGCAAGGGCGGACAGCACAGAGAGCCAGCGCATTGTTGTCTGGAGTGGTGACTACAGTGCCGAGAGCGAGATCAAAAGGCGACTTGATGCCTGAGACAGAACGGAAGACCCACTGGTGGGCTATGGAAGATCGAGACTTATATAGGCCGCTTTTTGACCGGAGGCCGTGATTACTAGCGGCAACATGGACACCATGTGCGCAGTGGTCAGATCCTAGAAAGCGACTGGTCGCGTGTACTGCAAATGTGAGCAAACATGCATATATGACGGGTTCTCCGTTGAGCATCAAAAAGTTGAACATTCGTCCAATAATCTGGCACCGGAAATTTCCCTCTGTGGTTAGGCCGGGGGCCTGTGAGACTGCCAGAGACTGAGAGGCGAGCGAGGCGGCCAGAAGGCGACAGCAATTAATGAAACTGTCTCGGAAATAAATTGATTGATTAGTTTGATCTACTGTACCATGAAGGGCGATCATTACAGTGGTATGATGCAATCATAACTCAAGTTAGTCCAGGTGTCTTTCGCAGAACTGCGTTCTCCTCCACGCGCTTCCATTCAATAAATAGAGGAAAACCATTCCGCTCCGAGTCGGAAGTGATTTAAACTGCCGTACCTTCGGGCCTAGAATTTTGTCCTCCCCCGGGCCATTGACGACTTTGCTCGACTTCGCTTCTTGCAAATTGAGTTCAAGTTGTTTTCTTCAACCCTTTTTTCCTTCTTTAACATAAAAAATACCTGAAATGAGGGCGCACTGGCACGGAGCATGTAAGAGATCTGTGAACAAGATACCCGACCAGACCATATGATGAAGGACGCTAAGTTAGTGGCAGGTGGCAGGAAACACTAGCCTGAGCGTCAGTGACAGGCACGCGTTATTATGACATGAGCTAATCGCGGCATTCACCGAGATCAGGCCTGTCGCGCCACTGTGCCGCGTGCCACGTGTCACCTGCTCTCAGCTGGCAGCAGCATCATCGCTTTCTACGGACTCAAACCCAAAGGATTCCTCTATATGATCATGCCTGCAGGTAGAATACAGGGGTACCAGTCTGCCAGCCCGAGGAAGACTGTGTATCCTTCAATGCCACAGTTGGCTTTTCCGCGTCTTTACCCGGAGAATGAGTACTGAGTACTGAGTCCTTGTACGACTACGACTACAGTATACATATCTATGCTTGAATATTGAGGCCTGAAGGCTCCCTGGAGCACGCACGTCTTGCGTGATACGAGTCTGCCCGACTTCCAGTTTACTGATCAAATTGGGTTATCGCCCTTTGCTAGACTTGGACTCGGAGCAAGTGAGCAACAGGCTGTACACAGGCTGCAGGAGAAGCGCTGCCACTGGGCAAAAGGACGGGGTGCTACCAATGGCGGCTGTACATCTCCTTTTGTCAATTGTTTTTACAGCACTGGTACGTCGGCATGAACCTTCTCATACCAATTACAGTAATATACCGCCATGCACAAATACCCATCCATCGACTCCAGTACCTCGAAAGGATAATGGCAAGTGGTGTTTGTGTTCATGTCGTTTATTATAGATAGATCATAACCTCCCACTGGCAATAAACCCTAATGAGGTGCGAGTTTCCATCCTACAGCCCAAGAAACCAATACTACTGTAAACTAGTTTTCCAACAAATGCCCTGCAACTTCTGGAAGTCAGGTGTCCCTAGGCCCGTGACCTGAGCGCCAGAACCATAAGCACCGTCGCAGATTGGCAATGGGTCGAACTGTGATTATTTACTCACCGGATCCCATCCTTTCGTAGCTGAGAATCCTGACGTTCCACAACCGGGATTCGAACCAGAGGTGATATCGTTAAAACCCATCACGCCAGTAGAATAAATCAGAGGATTAAGGAAGCCCAGTGGCGATTTGCCTTTTGAGATCAAATAGTCGTTCAGGAGCGAGATGACGCCTGCTGCGGTCTGTCATATACATAGGGTGAGTTGAACAATGAGCGAATCAAGGGGAAACGTACCGGAGCTGAGCAGCTCGTACCGTAAACGCCCTTGACCTTTCCGGCGAGTACGACTTGAAAATTAGTCGCCTGAGCAGAGATATCTGGGTACCCACGCCCAGTAGTGCTACGTATAGTATCATCAGCAATGTGAGATCCCCGTTATCAAAGCTAACAAACACACTTGAAGAGGCCGGAGTATTGGCCACCAATGTTTCGAAGATATGAAGAGACAGCTCCGTCCTGGTAGGATGGGCGTGCAAAGTAGTTCGAAAACCCTCCGCCAGAGAAGCGGGCTGCCACCTCGGGGTTCACTCCAGTTGTACCACCAACCGTCGTGACGAAGGGACCTTGCAACCACCATCAAGTAAATCACGTGAATCGTTATAGGAGAATGATAAAACCCACACGATGCAGGGAAGACCGGGATGAATTTCTTGCTGGCGATGCCGTCATTCGAGCGGCATGACCCACCCCCCACGCCACTGTCACCACTCGCGAAGAGAACGCTGACGCCCATCGCGCCAAGCTGAGCAAACATTTTGCATACCGATGTCGCATATTCCTGTGGGACGGTCTGCTCGTCGTCGCCATATGAGGTGCTGATCGTCTGTGGGATCGACTTCTGGCTCATGATGAAATTGAGCCAGTCCAGGTATGGCTCGTTCGTGTTCGTGGGTGTTTTGTCATCAGGGATGAAGGGTGGATCGCCCGCTGTGCTATAGAAGATGTTTGGAGTCGGATAGGAGATCGATTCAGTGTATTGGATATCGAGATTAGCCTGTGTGATGATACATTACTCACATCCACCTTCAACGTAAAGCACAGAACGCACCTCCATACCGGGCTGACTCTGGTTATTGATGCTCCCATTGACCGTCACAACAGAGAACTGCGCAGGAGCGGCATCGCTTCGGAAGCGAACCAAGAAGTCTGTCAAGTCCGATTGACTTGCAAACTGTTCCAAGTACCCTGTAACCCCGAGCTTGTTCGTCAACGTGGCTTGTGGCGAGTACGCTAGCGTATTATACAAAATTCTCAGGCACGTCGGCGTTATTGTTGACGAGCAGTTGGAAGGTATTGGAGCACCAGGGTCAAATGTTGTCGACGCCTCTTGTAGTTCAGGGTCACCATTGGGAAGAGTGGGGCCGTTCAAAACCAACTTCGATGTTTGCCGGAGGGCCCGCGGCGAACCAAAGTACGTCGTCGGAACAACAGTCTGCACGTGCTCGTGCAAGGAAGCGGGTAGCGCATAGCCAATCGTGCGAATGACGGTCTCATTCGTCTCCGTGTGGCGGTAGAATTGGTATTCTGAACCCAAAATGGCATTTGCTTTTGTAAGGGGCACCTTGTAGATTGTCAACCAACTCCCGCCATGAGTAATCGAAACTGCAGAGGACGGAACGTCGTAGTGTGCAAGCCAGGAACCGACGAGTTCGAGTGTCTCCGGATGCGGAGCGACTAGCTCTGCGACTTGCTCCTTCGACAGGTGCGCACCGTATCTGAAACACGTGAATAACACACACAAAAGCAATAGATGGTGACATACTTTGAATGCCTAGGATCACTGACCTCATAGAGCGCATCAATCAAGGCATCCTCACGGTGAGGCTTGAGCGCAATGCGTAAGTCAATAGTGGTGCCAGCCAGGGGATTACCCAGCCATTCCCATTTTTCAGGAATAGAATTCCATGAATGTTTTAATCTCATGTCGTTCCAATGTGGTGAGAGAGGGGTCGCGAGACCGAGAGGGACGGCGGCAAGGATAGACAGCGCAGAGAGCCAATACATGGTTCAATAGTTGTCCAGGTCAGGGCCGGCAGAAGTGAGAGCCAGTCCAGATGGGGAACCAAAGGCAGGACGGAAGACCAAGAGACCAGGCTGCAGAAGGTCACGGCTTATGAAGGACATTTTCGACCGGCAGCCGTAATTGCTGGCGGCGGCTGGGGACACCATACGTAGTCAGCTTCCGCTAGCGTGACGTGCTCGTGCATCAAGTTAGTACGTGAATAAACGGCATGCGGCTGCCGTACTATATACACTCCCGCGCCGCCGTCCAATGGTTTCGGTGAGTGACATGATCGGGCTAACACATGGAAAACAACGTCGATTGTCGTGGTTATGTCTATTATAAATGCTATATAGACCCCCTCTGTATGTCTACAGTATTTAAGATTCTGACACGGCGTAGGTTAAAAGACGCACCAGCATGCCATCTCCGAGCTCCGAGTCTTCATAACAGCTGAAGACCAATGCACCCCCATGGGGGAAAAAGATTGCTATTCTGGTCTAAGATGTACAGTTAGGATCAGGCCAAATGACGGTAAGCGAGGTTTCAGTAGCTTCGGTTCTAAGCTTCGGTTACGAGCTTGGTTACGAGTGTTGGACATGTGGGGCCGTGTGTAAATGCATGCGAACTGCGAAGCCTGGCAATTTCTTTTCGTGGGCAGCCACCCATGCGGACTGAACGGCAATCTGCTCTTGAGTCAAAGGATCGCACGCGTACTTACAGACTCGTAAGATTGATACTAAGAGACGTTGGACCGAATGACGAAGAAATTTTTGATTAATTAATTTGACTTATCGTAATATAAACACAAGTATGGGAAATTTAAATTTCGACAGACGTCGACGTCGAACTTGAACATGGTTAAAACGACCCATAACACCATTGTCCTCCCCATGTACGACGACTTGTTGAGCTGCTCGTCTTTCACGCTGAGTTCAAGTCTGTGTTGATCTTATTTCTGGGTGTTTGTAGTTTTCTTCAAAAACAAGGCTGTTTCTTCTTCAACATAAATGGCTTAACACCGGATGATCCTGTGTGTGAGGCACAAACGGCCATCTCATGTACAATCACCTCACGCCAGCATGGTGAGCGTGAAAGGTCATAAATCGAGCGAGAATGCGGTGAATTGAATGTGGTTCGATGCTTTCTTTCTATTCTAATATACGAACATATAACAGATCAAAGCATGCCAGTGCCGCAGATATTTCCCCCGAAGTTGCGAGGAGCGTGCTAGCGGCCACGTTCATTGTCCCTATTAGTTACCGTTTTCGAAGCCCCTATTTCTCAAGGTCAATTCTCCTGGTGCTTCGTGGTATCTGCACCGCCAGGTCGCGTACCTACGCCCGGAATTGACTACGTGTATTGTCGCGTTCATAGAACGGCACAGCCCTGGAACTAACTCGACCAAGTACATCCGCCGTGTCCAGAGTCATGGGAAATGGGCCTCTCACTCTGACTGACTGAAGCATAGACTGGCAAAATGCTACGCCATCAGGGAAGCACATTAAAGTAAGGATATCATTTGCATATTGACTGAGCAGTTGCTATGGTAGAACAATGAAATGTTGTTTTTGGTAAGGTAGGGGGTAGGTCACCAAAAACTGACACCCCGCTATCTATTTTTTGGGAACTTCAAAATAAACACTTTCGATCACCAAGAAGTGAAGAGGGTGTCCATTATTATAAATCGTGGAGATTATTTTGAAAGAATTGAAAACCAGGGACAAGATGTGAAGAGGGGAGGCGTCGGTTGCTGATGAACCCTACCATATAAAGGAATCAATTCACATGGGGAGGCGATAATCACTGAGATGAGAGGAGGGGTATGCTGCTTCAGCAGGTGCGGTAAATGTCAACTGGGAACCTGCACGATATGTCGTCGACTGTGGAGAAACAATATGGGAAGGGTTAAGACGGTTGGACGTTGAGGAGATAATGTCGGTCATCCAGGTCGTATCCAGTGACTTTGTATCACCGCCTGTGGAGCCAGCGGCGCTGGAAAGGTAACCAGTATAGGAACGGTCGTCATAATGACGATATTCTAAATGGCGGAAATGGGGAACGTCCGTGATCGGGTACCCAGAGGCGGGTGGCGAACGGGAACGACGTCTGCGCGGAAAGGCCTTTGGCCGTGGAGCTGCATGTGCTCGCTCAAATAACCCACACTTATTGCAAACCTGCAATCTCATTTCAGAACAGTTTGTTTTGCAACGACTACATACAGAAAGACACACCCATTTCCCGGACGTGAGCCTAGAGCGGCGCCATGTCGTTGTCGCCTTGGATTCACAGTTGAAGCATTGTCGACGTACGCGACTTGTAAGTTTTACCCTTGTGTCGTCCGTGTAAACGACAGGGTAGGCCATGGTTCCAGGGACGAGTGGAACAATCATGTCCCTCGGACTGACAATGAATTGAGACGATGCCGAGGGTAGGTCTGGAACATGCGCATCGTATCCGCGTGACGATTGGGAAAAGTCCCGGCCATAAAAGCAGTCGGCGCCATGCGGTGCAAAGTCATGGGCCAGGTTTGCATATCCCGGCTGTTTGGGGGTTTGGGATCCAGTAGTAGATGTACCCAGGATAGATCCGGTCTCGGAGGGTACATGCCATGAGGGAAAGTGTAAGGGTGATGGAGAGGACACAGAGTTCGATAGATCATGATGGGGCATGAGTCGAGAGACGTTCTCAAAGGCTTCACTGCCTGTATATCTAATGACGTTGGATGATTAGAGACATATAAGGTAAAATCAGAGAGGGTAATACCTGTAAGGGAGGGTACCTGGCTCCGAGTCCACATGTCGAACCATTTTTAAGCTCAATGCCCGAACAAGGGCATCGACTCGTTGAAAAATAGTGTTGCAGTCTGAGTTGGTAGCTTTTTTGGATTGGGATTGATTAACGATGTTACAATACTCTTACATGGGTGTCTTTATATGGTGTGGCAGATTCCAGGGCGTTCATCGAAGTGATTTTGGCGTCCATGGTGATATATCAACAGCGGTTGTGAACCTTGAGCAAAATGATCCAAGACGCAAGTAAACCCGCTCTGGTGCCGAATCCACAAACAGGAAGGTCGACCCGACCGAGTCGGAGATTGCGAAGTTCACGGTAGTCAGTAACAAGAAGGGTAGATAACAAAGTCGAGCATGAGGAGTGTGTGAAAGTATCCATGGAACCAGCTGAGGAGATCCACAGGTATGTAAACCTAAAAGCCGTGAGACAATAGAGCATGTGTATGATCTTTACAAAGTTTGTAGTGTTCCGGAACTTTATGAACGCCGAACATCGCTCGACTGGAGCCCGACCGTCATGAGGGTGAGGATAAGCATTGGTGGTTGCGGATGTTGCACAGTACCCCAAATATACCCAGAACGGCAAAAGTGTGAATCCGCTTCATGCCGGGCACAGCCGACGGAAGAGGGCGGGGCGGGGCGGTGGCAGAACCGTGACGCCTGTGCATACATCACAGAGAACACAGAATAATCCTGACTTGGGTATCGCCCTCGGAGATTTCGGAAACTAGGATAACCAGATCTTGCTCGGGTAGGTCCGTTTTAATGTCGATGACAGCGGCCACATAGGGTTGAACTTGAAAGCTCCTGGGACCTGTGCAGTCGACAATTCCGAGTCCGAATCTGACACGGAGCCTTACCTGTGCGAGTCAAGTTTTACCACATGTGTTCTCACATTCCCTGGTTGCGCCCACTTTTTGTTTCATAGAGCCTTCTGAATCTGAGAAGTCGAGTGCAACTTCGCACCACAGTATATTGCTGGTAACCACCTTGAACTCACTGGTCATACGGAAATCCCCCCGTCTCCCCGCCGCTCCTACAAAATGTGAATGAACATCAGATCTTGGCGCTGATTCCTGCGTAGTTTTTTTCCCTCCACATGGTTGGCCTTGGAGAGACCCCATGACTCGGATACTGCAAGTTGCCTTTTTCTGATCACCTGCCATTCTACTATCACAGGCCCTGATTGAGCTTGTCGTCAAGTTTCTGGGCTGAATTTGCTCCAACATTGTTTACAACAGCGTGACCTTCGCGGTTCTACCGCCCAACGAAAATTGTGAGGAAGTATTCATCAGATGTCCGTGGGTCTAAGGTATGTAGTCGTGTCATGTGTCCTGCACAGCTCACTAATGAAACGAATCTTCCTAACGGAGAAACCAGGGTGATATACTTTGGACCCTTCATGTTGGAATTCCGTTGATTGAAATAGGTCCTGGCACATGGCTTAGCAATTGCAATTTTATCCATATGGGCCTATAAGACCCCGTCCCAAGGCATGCGACTTTCTTCATGGTCTATTTTGGCCGCGGGCTTCGCGAAATATCTGATACGTTCGTCTTTAATATATCTGTTCCACCCTTTGCCTATACTTCGCGTGATGTTAGCCACCAGGTCTGGCCGTACGAAATCGGCCGAATTCAAAAAATACTATGAGTCATTCAGGGTGAGGACGACCTTCTGCGCTCGGCAGTTATAATGAATTCTGGCATTCCGCATGCGGAGACAGAGCTGAGTCCCAGTCAACTCAAGCAGGAAAATTTCGGGGCACAATCTAAGTAGCATCAAGGTCCAATGACCTGCCGTGGTGAGACATCCTTGGCGTACATACGTTAGTGAGAGGTGTTGGTTCGAGTTTGAACTGTGCTTCTATGCGACACTAGGTGTCGCGTTGATCCACCGAGCTAGAATGAGTGTCACGGAAAGTGTACAGAAACTGTGTACAGGCCTTCAATCCAAGTGGAGTCAAAAGTGAAGATACCAGTGGTATTTGTTAACAGCCAGTGGCCATGTTGATGCGATGATAAACCAGAACTTCAAGTTTTCAAACAGTCAACACCACCGCAGGGGATTTTTGGGGGAAAAGTGCTGGATTTTGCACGTACCGTGCCTCGTGCCCACAGCCTACATATCTGACATCTCAGTTCCAGTACCTTACAGCACCACTTTACTCATCTATGACAGTTCCCTTTCATCGCTGCTACACAGGTTATCAAACGCGCCG